>JACCDW011380589.1_pt1 | contig 25165 bp, 33 predicted proteins | sample 7449781 | NCBI WGS metagenome assembly JACCDW01 (sample SAMN15323449, study PRJNA562643) | freshwater metagenome | isolation source: river surface water | place: USA:Blue River Watershed | collected 2017-08-18
GAAATAGATTGTCAAGATTATAAACTACATACAACTGTTTTTAAGGATCATAAAAATGGTTTTTTTGTTGATGTAGGCGCATATGATGGAGAAACATTTAATAACACACTTTTCTTTGAAGAAAATTATGGATGGAAAGGAATTAACTTTGAACCTATTCCTGAAATTTTTGATAAACTTTCTAAACGTCGTCCTAATTGCATTAACTATAACGTAGCAGTTAGTGATGTAGAAGGTGAAGCAGAGTTTTGCTGTAATGATATGTTATCGGGGTTGCAATCAAATTATGACCCTAGACATATTAATCGAATTAATGATGAGAATAATCAAAAATATAATTCCAGAGTCTTAAAAGTACAAACTAGACGCCTCGATGAAGTACTTAAAGAAAATGGAGTTAAACGAGTAAACTATCTTAGTATTGATGTAGAGGGTGCAGAATTTAGTGTAATTAAATCTATTAATTTTGATGAAGTATTCATTGATGTTATCTGTTTTGAGAATAATTATCAAGATGCATCTATCCCTATCATTGAATACTTAAAACAAAAGGGGTACTTTGTTATTTTTAGAGGCCTTGATATATTTATGATACATAATAATTCAGAATTTGTTAATAATTTTTAGAGGATTATACATGTTTTATATTTAAATTGTTATTTATTAAATTTGATTTTATTATAAAGTAGTTTAAATATTACCCGTGATATAATAACTAATATTGTTTTCTAAAATGTCTAATAACTCCAAGACTCGAAGAAAGTGTACTATTATGTATCTTAAAGTTAGGCAAGTATGTCCATTAGATACCCTATTTGATCTCCCACACAAAGATATGCCATATACTGCAAAGAAAATTGCAATGAGGTATCCTAAGTTTGCTAAAATCTTTGATGGAGTATCTGAAGAAAATACATTGTGTTTCTATTACAAAAAGAATAAAGAAAGAGATGTTTATGAATTTATTGATATTGATGCAGAAGAAGAAGTTGCTGATCTTTTAGGAGTAAAAATCACAGAAAGTGTTGTTGTTAATGATGATGAACCTTTATCTACTACTAAATTAACCCCTGAACAACTAGATGAATTTAAATCACATATGCAAGATATTAAAACAGGTATCAGTTGGTTAAAAAATCAAAATATCTCATCTGATTCTTCTGATTCTTCTGATTCTTCTGATTCTTCTGATTCTTCTGATTCTTCTGATTCTGATTCTGATTCTGAATAAAAATATATAATACTTTAATACATTAATATAATACTTTATTATTTTTAGTTTAAAGTATTATAACAATATATTATATAATACATGAAAGGTGATTTCTCAATGCATGAAGATAGTATAATTCTTAAGAATATGTATGATGTCATTACTGAATTAAATCTATGGGATTGGCTTAGAACATTTACTCCTGAAGAAGGTAAAGGGTTTATGTTTACTCAAAATGATAACATTACACAGATTATAAATCATACTAAAGTGGAATCAGATATGCATAGCGGTACATCATTTGCTTGGTGTATGAGACAAATGGAAGTAATTGCTAAAAATGGATGGGATTACTATGAATCCAATATTAAAATTTGAAATTAGTTTGTTATATTTTATAGCTATCACTATAAATTGCTTTGCATATTCCAAGTACTAAAATGAATTCTTCTTTAATTATAGGGCAACAATATATTATTACTAAAAAGTATGTTAATCCAGATATTAAACCACCAATGGAGGTAGAAATGCGTGTTGAAGTGCTAGAAAAACTTACAAATAATACAGTACTAGTTAAAATTCTAACTGGTAGGATGATATATGTTAATACTACAAGAAAGATTGCAATTGATAAGTATAATTTTGAAAAAGTAAATAATATTTATAAGGAAGTACGTGATACCGTTAGATGGGCCAATCAAGTAAATGCTGATATTATTAAAAAAACAGAAGAGTTTGAAACTTTTAAAAATGAAGTTAAAAGTAAACTTGAAGAATATAATAAAATTAAAACTGAAGTTATTTTCCTACGTATTGCATTTCTCGTATTTATTTATATGTATATTACAGGTGTAATTACAATGAAATAATTATTCTTATATCATTACATTAAAAAAATTGAAATATGTATATATTATTTTTGTACGTTGACACCAATATTACTTTCCAATTATTATCCCTATCCAAGCATAATAGTTATTCCAAGAAATGAACTCAATGATGGCCCTACCAGATGATGTATTAAATGTAACAATTGATAATATTATGCCTATGCAACTTAATAATCATATATCTATCCTATATAATAAATATATTAGTAATGGGCCTATATTACCTAAGACACAAGACTTTTATAAATTATATGCTGACTTAGAATCATATTTCTTTCATAATAATATTTCACGTAAATCTGTATTTAATGCACTAATTACTCTCTTAAATTTACGATCTACAAATACTATTATGAAATATCTTATTGATTCAAAATGTAAGTATGATATACCAACAATATTGAATGTGATACATTGTATGTATAATGATAAACATAGATATAAAATGATTTATGTATTTAATGATATTACTTCTAAATATATTGATGCGACACATTGCAATAGTGGTTGTATTAACTGTGCTAAATATTTACCATTGTGGTGGCCGTCTTTATCTGCAAAATCTGCTGATTTATCTCATATTCCTAATAGGATAATTAAAAAATGGAATAAAAAGACAGATACATATATTCGTGATGGATGTTGTTCATTTGAATGCTATAGAGATACTAGGCCATCTGATTTATCAGACCCTGGTAATACACTATTACAACCTGGTCAACGTAAGAGTTTATTCTGTAAATCACCGCATTGCGGTAATGTAATTACTCCTGTTCAGGCTGCTGCATTTCACGTTACATTTTGTAATAAAGATTGTTTAGAAATATATAGAGAAGATATGAGAGATTATTATAGAGATATGGATAGATATTCACGCTGGTATTAATATTCAATAATTGTATTAACTGAATGACCTGGATCTAATCGACCAACTACTTTATACTTTTTAGGGATTGTAGGGTGTAATAGATGTACCCCTTCATTATCATCGTTTGTAGATGAATATGATGCTAGACGATTACGATATAGTGTATCATATAATTCATAAACTGCATAAATATCTGCTTCTGGATCAACATTTTTTATATATGGTGTAGATGATTGCCCTACAATAGGTAAACCACCTTTAAATAATTGAACTGTTGAATTTTCACTCTTAAATTCTAAGTTAGACCCTTGAAAATACAAAGTAAACTCTCCTTTAGATACATATACTCCTAGTAAGTTATCACCAAAATATGGTATCATAATTACATTACCTGTAAGATAAATATGATAAATTTTATGGATGTTTCTAGGGCTATTCTTCAAACTATAGAATACATGATTTTCATCAATAATATAAGGTGGCTGAATAGTATGTTCCATTTATATATTATATTATACTAATCCTTTATATAGTTATTGTTAAAAATTATTCATTAACAACTACATTAGTTGCATTTTGTTCTTCTTCTGAAGATGTAACTTTATCATCTACAGATTCTTTTTTAGTATCTTCAGAGAATTGTACTTGTTTCTTTACAAAGAAACTCATAATAAAATTTAGAATCATTGTAATTAGGTTAACTAGCCAGTCAAACATTATTTATACTCCGTATTTTGTTTTAAAATCTTGGTATTATTCGCATTTTCACTATTTCATAGTTACATATTATCGAGTATAATTGCATTTACTACATTGTTTAACAAAAGCATTTATAGGTTTAAATGTATGAAAACAATTCTTTTGTTTTCTAGCAAGTTGCCGTTGTTGTTCTAATTGCTGTTGCTCAAGTTTATGGTAAAAATCCATACGAAACTTCTCTATTTCATCAATTATCACACCTCTTTGCTCACCTTGATTTGTATATGGCTGCATTTCAATTTTTTCTTATTAGTAAGAATATAAACTATACACTTAATGTATATATTAATTAAAGCATTTATATTATACTATGTTATCACGACAATTACAGATAGTCGTTAATCAAGACTTTATAATTCCTGATGTATATCGAAATGGATGTATTGAAGAGGTTGAAGAAGCTCTATGGATCGGTGCAACCATACAGAATAATATTAAGACACGAAGGTCAAATGATGAAGTTAAAAAGATTTCTGAATTAAAAGATGCAGAAATCTCTCGTATTACTTTACAATATAACGATAAGTTAACAAAAGTCCTCGATGACCTTCATAATCTAACTGCCGCCAAAGATAACGCTGAAGTACAATACTCTCAAGCACTTAAAGAAATTAAGGAAAAAGAACGTGATACCGTTACCAAAGAATGGGAAGATAAATTACGTCTACTTCGCAGCGATTATGAATCTCTATCTTCTCGTTACAATAATGTTGTTAATTTAAAACGAGAATTGGAAGAATCACGTTCTAAAGAAATACAAGATGCGATTAAACGTACTGAACTTATTATGGAAAAACTAATTAACTCCAAAGATGATCAATTAGCTAAAATGGAGTCTTCTTATTCTAAATTACAAGACGTTATCTCCAAACAATCTGAAGAAATTAATAAACTAACTACTAATGTAATTAATTCGATGAATAGTGCTGGTAAACGTAATGCAAATATTAAAGCTAAAGGTTCGGATTATGAGGAAGAATTCAGAGAAAAATTAATCCGTGCTTTCGGACTTTGTGGTGGATTCAGACTCAGAGATACTCGTTTAGGAATGGGACATGAAATGGACTTCTCAATGGATATTGATGGACAAGTTGTACTATGGGAATTAAAAAACTATAATAATCCTGTTCCTAAAGCTGAAAGTGAGAAATTCCTTCGTGACCTTAAAGAAAATCCACAAAGTAAAATTGGAGTTATGATTTCACGTTATACTGATATTTATGGCAAGGCTCATACTGGAAATATGTTTACTGAGTTTGATGATGGAAAAATGATGATTTATATCTCCAGATTCGAAGAGTTTTGTGGTGGTGATGAAAATCGGACTTTTCAAATGCTTGCAAATCTTTTCAGAGTCTGGTGGGAATATGGTCGTGAGGAATCCAATATATTAGATCGCATTGAAATTATTAGAGAACTTGAAAAAATTATTGAGGAGATTTCTAAACGGAGAACTGAATGGAGACGTCATAAAGCACATATGGATGAAATTACTCGGTGGACTTCAGACTTACTGGATGAATCCGAAAACAGACTTGATCGAATCCTAAAAAAAGTCCGAAATACAGACTCTGTGCAATCAGAAACTCCTATCCAAATTCCTGACGGAGTTTTCCGAGATTCGGAATCCGAAAAGGATCAGGCTTGGATTAAATCTATTATGAAAGTCTGCAGTAGCGGTGGACAAATTGAAGTCCGAGAATTAGTTGATCTCCTAACTCCTCATCATAAACTCTCTAAAGATACTATCCGATCCAATATTATGTCCATTATAAAAGATACAGCAATTGTCAAAAAAGGAGTTATTAAACACATTAAAGGCATTTCTAAGTTTGTCCCAGAATGTCAAATTGTATTTTAATGCGTTAATAATATAAAAATAATTAACTAATATTTAGTAATATGTCAAATATATTAGATATTAATTACAAAAAAAAATTAAACACTGCTAATTTACTTGATTCTGATTATTCATTAATCTTTAAAAGGGTTAATGATGAAATGATTTCAATTTCTGTTATCAGTTCAATTTCAGATAATAATAATATTACTATTTCATATTTTAGACCTATATTAAGAGATTATAGATTAATAAGTTTTTCATCAAAAAATAGTTATAATATTCTATATAGATCTGTAATTCCTAAATATAATGTATCAATTCCTAAAAATATTATTTGTACTTGGCGTGAGAAGGATGTTTCTAAATCTCCTCTAAATTATTCAATAACTGTTATGAAAGAAATGAATCCTGAATATTGCCTTACTATCTTTGATGATAATGATTGTAGAGATTTTATTGCTAACCATTTTAATGCAACTATTTTAAAAGCATATGATGATATAATCCCAAAAGCATTCAAAGCAGATTTATGGCGTTATTGTTATCTCTATATTAACGGTGGTATATATTTAGATATTAAAACTGTCTGTGCTAAACCACTCAATGCAATATTACATAATAAAGAACTACTTCTGATTCGTGATATAAATAATGAGTGGATATATAATGGGATTATAGGTGTCCCTGCAGCACACCCGCTAATTAAAATTGCATTAGATGAATCTGTAAAAATGATTCAAGAGCGTAATTATGGGACACATATTTTAGATATTACTGGTCCAAGATTATTTGCTAGAGCATTTAATATATGGTTATCTCGTGATATTAATATGCCTATTTATACAAATATATTAGAAGATAAAATATCTTGGGCTACTGTCGATGATATATATCATAATTATATAAGAAATAACAGAGGTGAAACAATATTTTACAGATATTTTTCAGAATATTACAAATCTGTAAATACTGGAAAAAGATATCATAATGCGTGGAATGAAAGAAAAGTCTTTATAGATGATGTATAATAGAATGTCTGCCAACGCACCACTATTTCCTATTCCATCTGGTCAATTAATTACACTTATTGGCTGTAAAGGCTGTGGTATAAAAATACCCTATCAAGATGTTAAACTTGAAAAAACATATTGCCCTAAGTCCGGTTGCCCACTACCTTATGAATTTTCCTATAAATGTTCCCGTTGTGGTGCAATAGATAATGGTGAGTTTATTTTAGATAATTTCCCTAAATATCCTAATCACAATCTATTATGTAAATGTGGTAAACTATACGCATATTCCACAAATAAATAATTATTAATAATAGATAATGGCTGATAAAAAACCATTTTATGTATTCAAAAGCAAAGATGTATACATATATCGACCAGAATTAAATCCTAATGGTTCTATTAAACAAAAAGCTAATGGGTCAATTGTTTATAAAAAAGGCAAATATTCAATTAATAAAACTAAAGCTATTAACTATAATTACTTTAAATCTAATATTATAACGAATGATGAATTTAATCCAAGTGTTGAAGATGGGTTATATACTTGGGTACTTAAATCAAGTGATAATTTCTATACAGCAAAAATTAATGAAGGGCAAGAAATAGGTACTTTACATAATAATATTGTTGTATTAACATATGATAATGATCCTAATAATATACAAGCAGCTGGAGAAATTGAAAAAATAGGCAATGAGCTAACATTTAATTTTTCATCAGGGACATATATGCAAAAAGGTGCCATACCTATTACTGATCAATTAATAAAACAACTTATTGAAAAATTAAAAAGTTTTGGATGGTCAAATATTAATTATTCTGGTACAACTAATAGTTTTATTAAACCTGAAAATGATAGATTAAAACCATCTAAAGAAAGACTTAATAAATTAAATACAATGTATATTTGGACAAATCTGGGTGGTAAAAGGCGTACTAAACGCAATAGAGTTAAACGTAGAAAAACTCATAAAAAATAATTCTTTATTTTAATTCCTCTTATCTTATTCTATATAATGTTCTAATCTACTTCTTCCATTGAAGTATAATTAGCACCAATGAAGTAATTATTTCCACTTCTAGCAGTTTGAACATACCAGCCTTTTAGTTCTTCAAATACTGTATCCCTTTGATATACATTCGAAATATCAATATGCCTATATGGTACAACCTCGAAGTAATAATGTTCTTGTACATTATAAGTATTATAATTTGAACCTTGCAAATCTAGTTTGTATTCTGCAGACTTTTTCCATTCTGTATTAACAACTTTTAGACTATACTTCCTAAAAGTATGTAAAACATAATTTTCAATTCTATATTTAATATCAGAATCATTAAATGCTTCTTCAGGAATTACAATAATATTTGCATATTCATACACATCAAAGAATTTATCATACACTTCAATATTAAACTGCTGCTTTAAAGCATGTACCGCTAATCTATGTAGACCATCCATACCCCCTTGAACTTTCTTAATAGAATCATAATGATTTGGTAGGGGCTTAGGAGTAATAGGCCCAATAAGTTCTGATGCAATCATTCTTGGATGAAACTTGATATGCTTGGATATGCTTGCTGAAATCTGCTATGCTTGGATATGCTTGGATGGCATACCTTAAATACAACACCCTTATAATTTCAATTTTTTAACAATGAGCTTAACTAATAAAAATAGTATTCTTGTATTAACTATATTTTATTAAATATTATTTTTAATTATTATAAGATGTTTAAGATATTATTTACATATTACTAACACGTCGCTTATTCTTACGAAGATTATACTCCTTCTTATCAACTGATGTACGTTCAGGTGAAACTTCACGACGACGCTTCTTTGTCTTCTTCTCTTCACCTGCGGTTACATTTGATGCAACTGCAGCCTCTGTCGCCGCAACTGCCTTTGCTGCAGCTACTGCTTCTGCGCGTCGCTTCTTAATATCCTGATGACGCATCGACATATCCTTCTTATCGGCCGCTGCCCGCACAGGAGTCATTTGTGCTGTATCAGGAATAAATACTGATAGACGTACTATAGATGGAACATCCTCATCCTTATATTGCACCTGTGAGTTTAGAATATCATTAAATGTCTCTGAAAGATTCTTTGTTACATTTCTCATTTCAGGAGAGGGCATAGCCTGCATAGGCTCAGGAGCTGGTTCAGGCTCTGGCATACGATTTAGTACATTATTGCAATAATCACACGCCTCCTGATAACTCCAAAGCACATTATATAGATTTACATTCACGCCAACAAAGCGATTCTGTACTACAGATAGCGGCATATTAATTACATCATCGCCATATAGCGGTGTATTATGCCCATATGATGTTGCATATGCTACTGCCATATCATTGTGTTCCTGATTAGATAGACAGAGTAGCTTTGCTACAATAGAACGAATCGGCTCATTCATAAATACGTGAAACTCCCCACGATAATCCTCAACTACAAACTCATAAATGTTATTGTATCGACGATACACTGTAAAGTATGGAGTACCATTAATCTTAATATTTGCCACGTGATCAAACTTATATACTGGTGCTCCATCAATCATCATTGTGCACATACTTTGAAGGCGCGCTGCACGATCATCTGCCATATAGTCCATCTGAGGCATCACTGGAATATCATTGTTCATAAAAGAGCTCATCTTGGATTTCAAAAGTGTTACTTGGATTAACTATGCTACACTAATAACTGCTACACCCTTAATGTAATCACTAATATTGTTCAAATTTTTATGGTAGTGTATATCTGTCAATATTTTATACTTAGTATTAGTACGATTTACATATATAAAGTTATGATCCAAATATTATAATATTAAGAAGTGAAGAATGTAAACTAATATATCTAGATATATGCTAGGATGAATGAGGATAACCCTTCTTCAAATGCAAAATATTCGTTTGAAATAACAACACTTAATAATAATGTTAATAAACCTGATTTATATGCTATGACTATGAATGCTACTGGTGGTATTATCGGTGCAACTGTTTCCGCATTAGTTTATTCTGCTATTACTACTACAGGTGATATAGCAGCATCAGTTACATCTTCAGGTATTAGTCTAACTGGTGAAGCTATCGCTTTGGGTACGGAATATATTGCAGGTACAATGGCTGGAAATAGTGTTAGAGTTGCAACAAGAACTACCAGTGCCATCGCTGGTCCCACTATTTCTACTTCTAGTAGAACTGTAGCAGCAGGTGTTGCATTAATTTCAGGTGCTGTAGCTGCGGTTACAACATCATTAGTTATTTATGGGGCGCATCAGGCTGGATCTTATTTATATTCTTGTACCGAAAAATATAAACAAAAAGTTGCTGAGAAAATACAATATCCTATCGATATTTCTAATTTTGAAAAAGGGTCTGTTGAGGAACTTATTTCTTTTGATGACGAAAATGAATTAATTCAAAGTTCACCATTACTATTAACAAATGACTCACCTTCTTCTATAAATATTAATTAGGGCTACTTCTCATTAAATTTATTGTAGATGGTGTTACAGTGCAACGTGATTTTTGTGTAATATTAGTTCTCTTATCAGAAGATTGAATATCACATTGTAACTTTAAAGGATCCCACCCACACTTTGTAGAATCAGTACATTCAGAACAGGATTTTCTTTTATTGCAATCCCCTTTATCTTTAATCTTTTGAGAACTTGATGATTTATCATAAATAAATGGCGATTGTTTATTGTCATTTATAGTTGCATATCCTTGAATATCCGCAAAATTCTCCATATCTGCAAAGTTCTGTGATAATACACCTTTTACCATTGGTTTAATACCATTCTCCATAGATGACGTTATTATTGTTGGTAGATCTAATCTTAAATTACCAATTGAGTTTCTAACATCATTCATATTACTAACAACATCTTCATTACTATATTTAATTTTCTCAGTTGTATATGTATTTGGCGGTGGTATTTTATTAGCTATTCTGCTCTTAAATGCTGCAAAGTCATATTGTTCTGTATCTGATTTTATGCTATCATTTTCAACTGTTATACCTGTTTTACAATTAAATGATGATGCGATTACATTAGATTGATTACAGTTTTTATCCGTACTCTTTAGAGATGTACTAGATAAACATACATTATCTTTTGGACACCAAGAACATCCACTTGCATTTGCACAAGATGAACAATCTTTGTATTGGGCACAACGTGAATCTAAAAATCCTTCTTTATAGTTTTTACTGTAAACCATAAATAAACATAAAGTTGCCCCTATAATAATTAAAGCTAGTAATAAAAAACTATTATGTTTCATTTCTTCTTATTTAATATATTTATTTAAATAATTAGCAACTATATACATCTACACTTTAATATTTGGCATTTCTTCTAATACTGCATACAATGTAATACGAAATTCATCATTAACGTTTAATGGTTCATAACTTACACTTTCTTTTCTCAACCGATATTTAGTTGCAGCCATTTTGGCATCCATATGCGTCATAGGCAAATTCATAGGTGATGGGAATGGCGACTGTTTAACCTTATTTGGTTTCTTAATAGGCATTTCTAGCCTTTTACGCCATAAATAGTTTTTAATCTTATTATATGGTTCTTTAATTAAATCTTCTTTAATAATATTGAGAATATACTCTGTCTTTTCAATATTACTAAATATCGCAAATGCTGCAAACAGGAATGATACAATAATAACTACATACAATGCAATAAACATATAATTTGTAATATTCTCTTTATTTGCATTGAAAGTCTCAATAATATTATGTGTACTTGGAGCTCCACGAATTGAAGACATTTTTGCGCAAATTAATGCTACTTGGATTATAATTACATTCACTGTCTTTTACATATTCAAATAATTTCAATTTTTTTACCATTTAATACAAAAATAATATTTGATTACTTATTACAAGTATATTTTATTTTTAGTGTTATATTTTTAATTATTGCAAATAATAGATATTAGTTATTTAGTTTACCAACTGGTGGTTTTCGCTTTGGTGCACGAATCTGATTTGCATCAATTCGATGTGAAGGACGAATGTAATCCAGGTTTAGGAACTTGAAAATGTCTCTCTCTGTTTTCATATATGGTACTTCTGGTACATCCTGTCTAATTTTAGTTAGTGAATGCTCATTTAGTTTATAGCCCTTTTCCTGTGCAGCATTTCGAAATGCTACATTAAAGCGATCTGATCCTGTAAAATACAATAGTGCACAAGCATACTCATTATCAGGTGTCATTAGCAAATCCAGGCGTCGTGGCTTACCATTATATACATTGCAAATTGCCATACATTTCTTTGCGCCTAATGCAAGAATCTCTGTAATATATCCAAAACCTTCTAGTAGCTTCACATAATCAAAGAACAATTCAATTGACTGCTTTTCTGATTGTCCTTTTGGAACACGAATTAGTACGTCAATATCTCCACTTGTTTCTGCTTCACGGCGATAACTTCCAACAAGTTCAATTTCAAAGTTAGATTCGTCAGGAATTAGTTGATTAAGAATATCTTCGTGTTCTTGCATTTCTAGGCGTGGGATACGTTCTAGGAGTACTTCATAGTGTTTTAGACCAATCTGCTGTTTATCATTTAGGAGTTTCTTATCCTTTTTGAGTGCATCACGTAGATCTGCAATAGTTTTATATCCAGCATTAACTAGCTCCATTGCCTTCGTGGGACCTACGCCATAAATCTTTTGAAATGCATCAAGACTATCTAGGTCATATTTTTCCTTTACAGATTCGGCTGCTTTTAGTTGACCTGTTTCTAGGATTTCTTTAATCTTATCTGAAATCTTTTCTCCAATACCATCAATCCCCTTTACATCTTCATAAGAAGTAATTGTACCATTATACTGATTAAGTTGATTAATTACTTTACGATATGCATTTGCCTTGAATGTTTGCTTTTCAGCTACTTCACGTTTACGCATTACTTCCAATGCATCTACAATAAGTTGTTTATAATCACTTGGATTTGCAGAAGACATCTTAGAATAACTAATAATATTAGTATTTGGTAACTTTTATACTATAGCAAAAATAGTTTCAATTTTACTTATAGTATTTTTAATATATTTTAAGTATAGTTATTTTAAGTATGATTATGAATGACGTGCTTTTTTAGCAGGGTTACGTTGAGCATTTGGTGAGTTTGAGGTGCGTTTGCGTTTTTTTGGTAGTTGATTTTGTACAACATTCCATCCTGTTTGATACTTCATAGCATCTTCGTGCTCATAAATAATATCATACCAGCTCTTACCACTTTTAATTGCATCATCTAGTTCTTTAATTAGTGGACAAGTTGCAAACATATCAATATTACCATCACTGTCATATACGATATAATTATCATTCTTCATATCTACTTCATCATCTAGTGCTACAAAGCGGTTAGTCTTAGTACTTATGGACATCATTATTACAAATAATATGGCTTTCTTGGAATAATTATATTAGGGCTCATATTATCATTGGCGATATATTTATTCAAATTTTGTGGGTGTAATATATCAATATATTGTAATACTAATACAACTATAATAATATATAATATAAAGCAAGTATATATAGTATAGTTAATGAAGTTTATATTAAATGGTGGAAAATCTGTAGAATCTTGGAATGGTAAATCACCATTACCCAATGAAATTAATGTTATAAGTAATGAAGTACAAAAAGCAGAGTTTGATCTGCTAGGAATTATCTGTTCACTCCATTCATATGTAACTGCTTTTGATTTATTAACTGGGGCTGATGGAGAATCTGAAAAAGATGCCGATATTAATGCTGTTATGACCGCATTTCAAGCGTATATTTCTCCTAAAATGCCTCTTTCAAATTATAATTCTCAGGATAAACGTATTAAACCGACATCTATTAAACAAACTCCTATAAAACAATAATAATGTGTAAATAAAAATTGAAATCAGTATATTTATAAATAATATGTGCGTAAAATATGATTACATATTAGACTGCAGAAATGTCTCTTTCCCATTTCTCCAAGATGTATGACTGGAATAAAGAGTTTGAATCTTATTCTATGTATACTAAAAATAGTCATTCAAATGCATTTAAATCCATTAAAAGTTATATTGAAGCAGATGAGCCATTAATGCTTTCCGAACTAGTTAATCATAATGTTAATGCATCGATTTATGCTGTAATGCTTGCTATGTCAATGATACCCTCTTTAAAGTGTATTGAATATTTAGTATCAATTGGAACACCTCTAAATGTTTCATTTAATACTAATCCATTTGGCAATGTGACTATTTATGAATATATTAATAAAGCATATGAGATGCCTACAAAGACTAATATTCGCTGTAAGCAGCTAGTTAAGGATGCTATTGCTCGTGGCCTTGTTAAATTAAATAACCTAAAAGTGTAACTGGATTATATAAGTAAATGCATTCTGTATATAACAATATCTGGACTAATTATAATATTAATGATACAAATAACATTGTAGATGTTTTTAATATTAATAAACTGCCTGTAAAGCTCTCAATGGTAAATACATTAGCACCTTTTATTTCTAATGAAGTTAAAGAAAAATATGAGCAAGCATTACTAAATTGTGGTTATATTATGGGTGGTTTTAAACGTATTTTAGTGTATTTTTCACCTCTTAATAAGTTTATTGAATATGATAATGAATTTGCAGTAGATAAATCTTCTTATATCTCTATTATTTTTTAGATATAAAATAAAACTTATGATAACTATAAATAATAATATAATTTATTTTTATGTGTAGTTATTGATTTCAATTTTTTCGTAATGGTGGGCAAAATTGACGCCTTCCGTTTTGTTTGACTTAGGTATAGTCAAATGTCAAGCTCTTCTAGCCTTTCTCCAAGTTTATCCAATGAAACTGTCACTATGCCTAAAAAGCGTGGCCGAAAACCAAAAATTGGTATTGTACCTCCTACAACTACAGAATCTCAAGTAAATACTCTTGTTATTGATGATAATGACGCAACTGCGACTGCTACTGCGACTGCTACAGCTGTAACTGCTGCGCCTATTTCATCTGAACCTATTGAAACAACTAAAACTAAAAAGGCACGTGTAAAGAAAACTACTTCTGACACTACAATTAAGGAGAAAAAGACAAAATCTGTTAAAGAACCAAAGGCTAAAGAACCAAAGGCTAAAAAGGTAGAAGAAGAACCAGAACAATGTCCTTGTTGCATTGAAAACTATACTCCTATTTTAAGGAAAAAAGCTGTATGTAAATACTGTAAAGCTGATAGTTGTTCTAAATGTATTGAACGATATCTACTTCAAGGTATCAATGATGCACATTGTATGAATTGCCGTGTTAATTATAATGATGAAACTCTAAGAGAAATTTGTACAATGACCTACATTCAACAAGTATATTTTAAACATCGTCAACAAGTACTTCTAAGTCGTGAAAAAGCAAATCTACCTGGGCTACAAGATGCTGCACTAGAAGAACGTGATAAACGAGAACGTGAAGCAAAAGTTGCACAAATGCGTATAGAACTTTCAAATATGGAAGATATCTTATCTAAAAAGAAAGATAACTACTATGATGTGTATAATGATTACTATTCTAAATTATCTCTAAAATCTGATGTCAGTGAACTAAAGAAAAAATTAACAGAAGTTAATCTTGATATTGAAAAATATACTATAGAAATTGAGAATTTTAAACTTAAAATTTATGATACTAGATATCCTCCACGCATTGATGCTGCTGGCAATAAACTAGAAGCTGATAAAGAAGAACGTAAAAAGTTTATTCGACGCTGCGCACGAGAAAATTGTCAAGGTTATCTAAGTAGCGCTTGGAAATGCGGCCTTTGTGAATATTATACTTGTAATAAATGCTTTATTCCTAAAACTAAAAAACACGATGATCCCCACGAATGCAAACAAGAGGATGTTGATACCGCTGAGCTTATCAAAAAAGATTCTAAACCCTGTCCTAACTGTGGAGAATTCATTATGAAAAGTTCAGGTTGTTCGCAAATGTGGTGCATTAGCTGTAAAACCCCTTGGGATTGGAATACTGGTAAGATCGAACACGGTGGTATGATCCATAATCCACACTATTATGAATGGATGCGTCGCAATGGTAATGCAGATGCTATTAGAAATCCTGCAGATGTGCCTTGCGGTGGTTATCCAAATGCTTGGGAACTACGTAGAATCCCTCGCACTGTTAATAAAGATCTCTCTTCCAAGTTCTATGAATTTCATCGTATCTGCCAAGAAATTCAAGACATATCACAACGTACTTATCGATCACACATTGATAATACTACTACTTCAACGATTAATGTTCGATTCTTACTTAATGATTATGATGAAGAACATTGGGGGCAACTTCTTGCTAAAAATGAACGTAAGAGAAAACGAGATCGTGAAGTTCAAGAAATCTTTGGAGCATTTCGTATGGTAGCAGTTGAACTCCTTAATAGCATTCAAAACTATGTTAAACCAGGCGCTGTTGTCCCTGGTACTCAACGCCCTGTAACTATTGCTGAAATGCTACCTATTGAAAGTGAGCCGTTATTGCAACAATTTAGTATTGAAGTAGATGGCCTAATAAATATGATTAATGATGCACTTAAACATGTATCAATCGGTTATCACTATGTAGTACCAAATATTGCAAAAAATGGAGTATATTATAATTTAATTCATAAAAATTTCTATGAAGATGTAAAAGATGCAAAGCGTCAAGCACTTGAAGCTAAAAAGAAAAGTGATAAACCCAGTAAAAAGGGTAAAAAAGCAGATAATACTATTGAACCTATAAAAGTACCTGAAGTAGAAGTACCACCAGATCAATACTTTCCAGATGATTCTGATGAAGAAGAGGCACAATTACAAGCTGCAATCTCTGCTAGTCTTCAATAAATATCTAATTGATTACTAGGATGACTAGAAAACTAAATAAGAGTTTAAAAAAGAAATCTAAAAGTAAATATGCTACTCGTAAATTAAATACTAGTTCTTTTTTATATAATCCTAAGAATCCCTTAAAAGCATTTGATGTATATATCAATAAAGATCCTTCAGATACAATTCCTATAAAATATACTACAGTTGATGATGTTAAAAATACAATTAAAAAGTTAGAGAAATTATATAAACAGAAAAAATATCCTCATAAGCGTATCTGGCAAGTTGGAATGATTATGAAAGTCCGATTAGAAGTCTTACGTCATAAAAAACCTCAACAATATGCACTCTCTAAAAAATACTTTAATTTCCTATCCAATAGAACTAAAATGAACGAAACTCAACGCTATAAATATACTTTCCACTTTTAGACATTTATTTTTTATTTTTAGTGTTATATAATTTGATTATATTAAAGTCTAATTATATAATAAATATAATGCCACCAATCTGTTATGATTTAATTATTGTTGGAGCAGGAATAGCAGGACTCAGAGTTGGTATTGAGACTCTTAAAAAGTATAAGGGTTTACGCTGTTGTATTATTGAAAAATATAATTATAATGGTGGTAGAGTTGTAACATATAGAAAAAAAATACATGGAGTTGGAGATGTGCAGTGGGAAAATGGAGCTGGGCGGATTTCAGAGTCTCATTTCAGAGTCCGAAAACTAATCCGTGAACACGGACTTTCATTTGTCCGAATTTCTCCAGACACAGACTTCCTGTCCAAATCCGACCCTATCATGTTTAATAACTCCTTTTCTAATCTACTACCTGTATTCTTAGAACCATTATCATACTTATCTCAAGATGAATTACAGAAAAATACATTAGGAGAACTTCTAGTTAGATTATATGGAAAGGAGAAAGCGAAGGAGTTTTATCAGGAGTTTCCATATTATGCAGAAATACATACTCTTCGAGCTGATTCTGCACTTCAGAGTTTTCAATCAGAAATGCAAAGCAATAAAGGATTTGGAGTATGCGCTGAAGGACTTTCTACACTAATCTCAAAAATGGTACAACAATTTACTAATTTAGGAGGTATTATATATCATAATACTGAGCTAAATAGTGTTACTACATTAGATAATGGATCTATAAAATTAAACTGTAAAAATGTTCAGACTTCTAGTAATATATTCTATATAGCAAATACATGTGTAATTGCATTACATCATTCTGCTATAAAGAAAATTAATGGAATTAATAAAATAGGAGTTTTAAAACATTTAACAATGGAACCATTACTACGTGTCTATGCTGTATTTCCTAAAATAAATGGAAAAGTCTGGTTTAACCAAATGCATAAAATAGTAACAGATTCTAGAATACGTTATATTATACCTATAAATCAGGATAAAGGTACAATAATGATATCCTATACAGACGGAGCGGATGCGGAGTTTTGGATGAAAGCTATGGAAAAGTCTGGAGAAAAGTCCGTGGAACGGATTATAATGTCTGAAATTCGCAGACTTTTTCCAGACTCTGAAATTCCTAATCCTATATTTTTTAAGTTTCATCCTTGGTATGATGGATGCACCTATTGGTTACCTGGTAAATATAATGTTGAGGATGAAAGTGATAAATCTTTACAGCCTTTAAAAGATACAATTCCTAATCTATTTATGTGTGGAGAATCATTTGCAGTTAAACAATGTTGGATAGAAAGTGCGTTAGAACAAGCTGATAAATTAATGAAATTACCTACATTTAATAAACAAGTAGTATCTAAAGAATATATATAAATCTACAATATAGAATTATGTGTGGTATATGGTCTTATATTACTTTAAATAGATCTAATAAACCAGATGTTGGAGAATTATTTAGGAGTTTTTATAATTTAAAACATCGTGGACCAGATAATTCCTATTTTCAGACTTATGGAAATGCTTTTATTGGATTTCATCGGTTAGCAATTGTTAATGATACATTCTCTTCAAATCAACCATTTATTATTGATGATGAATTTAGAACTATTATTGCAATTGTTAATGGTGAGATTTATAACTATAAAGAAATACTTGAAGAGCATAAATCAAGCCCTTGTTTTACTAATATTACTAATAAAAGTGATTGCTATGTTATACCATTACTATATAAAGATTTTACATCTGGAGGAGATTATATTGAAACATCCTTTATATCATATTTAAATAATGCAGTAAAAGGCGAATATGCATTTGTTATTATGGAGTTTGATAATAATAAAATCCTTAAAAGATTAGTTGCTGGTCGTGACCATATTGGAATTCGCCCACTATATTGTAATAATACTGACAATGATATTAGTAATGTATCAGAGTTAGTGTTTACATCTGAAATTAAAGGTAGTCCTAAAGATTTATTAGTTGAAGAATTTCCACCTGGATACCTATTTGATTATAAGTTTGATATATTTAATAAAATAACTAGTTTTAAGAAGTATAAATATAAGACAATGTATGATCATCCTGCAATGTATAGAATAGAAGATGAAGAGCAATGTTTACAAAAAGTTAGAAAATCAGTAATTAATTCAATTGAACGACGATTAGATGCAGATAAACCCATTGCATTTTTATTATCAGGTGGAGTTGACTCATCGCTTGTTGCAGGGATTTCTGCTAAAATCTTAGGAAGACCCATTAGGACTTTTTGCTGTGGTATGCGTAATAGTAGTACTAGTGAAGAGGGTACAGATTTAAAATATGCTAGAATGGTTGCTAAACATATTGGGTCACAACATACTGAAGTAATTTTTAGCAAAGAACAAGGTCTAAATGCAATTGATGATGTAATTAGAACAATTGAATCTTGGGATACTACAACAGTACGTGCATCAGTAGGTCAATATTTAGTCTCAAAATATATTTCTGAGAATACAGATTGTAAAGTACTAATGGTGGGCGAAGGACCAGATGAAGTATGTTCATCATATCTTTTTAATTGGTATGCTCCAAATGGATTTAATTTACATCAAGCGGCCATAGATTATGTTAAGAATATTCACTATTATGACGTTAAAAGATCTGATAGATGTATTGCTAGATGGGGATTAGAGGCTCGTGTAGCATTACTTGATACAGAGTTTATTACTAGTTATTGGTCAATACCATCAGATTGGAGAATGCCTATTTACAGAGGTATGGAAAAATGGTGGTTACGCGAGGCCTTTAAAGAATCAGGAGTTCTACCAAGTGAAGTTCTATGGCGTAAAAAGGAGGCTTTTTCAGATGGAGTTAGCAGTAAAGAAAAATCGTGGTTTCAAATAATTCAAGAATGGATTGAGACATTAGTATCCGATGAGGAATTTGGAACTGCTAATGAAAAGTTTCCCTATTGTACACCACAGACAAAAGAGGCGTATTATTATCGTAAAAAGTTTGTAGAGTTTTTTGGAGAAGCTGCACAGAAAGTAATACCAGGATACTGGCAGCCACGATGGTCAGCAGATGGTAAAGAGGTTACTGAATATATAGATCCTTCTGCTCGTGTATTGCAAGTATATTCATCGTAATTTTAAAATTTGCTATTATAATATAGAATTTAAATATATATTATAATATACTATTAATAATGTCATATAAATGTGAACATAATATATATAAATCACATTGCAAAGAATGTAAAGGAGGGCATATTTGTGAGCACAATAAACGAAGGTCATGCTGTAAAGAATGCGGTGGTAGTCAAATTTGCGAGCATAATAGATATAAAGGGTATTGTAAAGAATGCGGTGGTAGTCAAATTTGCGAGCATAATAAAATAAAAGCAATTTGTAAACAATGTCATGGAAGTAGAGTATGTAATCATAATAAATTAAGGCCTGAATGTAAAAATTGTAATGGTAATGAAATATGTATTCATAACAAAAGAAAATCAACATGTAAGGAATGTAAAGGTAGTCAAATATGTCAGCATAATAAAAGAAGATATGAATGTAAAGAATGTAAGGGTACTGGAATATGTAAACATAATATATTAAGATATAGATGCAAAGAATGTAAGGGTACTGGAATATGTAAACATAATAAGAATAAATACCGTTGTAAAGAATGTAATGGGTCTCAATTATGTAATTCTTCTTGGTGTGAAACACGATCAAATATTAAATATGAAGGGTACTGCCTTAATTGTTATATTCATTTATTCCCAGATAAACCTAATACTAAAAATTATAAAACAAAAGAAAAAGCTACTGCTGAATATATATTAGATCAATTTCCTGTTGAAAAATATAGTTGGATAACTGATAAAAAAGTTCAAGATGGTTGTTCTAGAAAAAGGCCTGATCTTCTTTTAGACTTAGGGTATCAAGTTATTATTATTGAAGTAGATGAAAATCAACATCAAACATATGATTGTTCTTGTGAAAATAAAAGGCTAATGCTATTATCTCAAGATGTTAATCATAGACCTATTATATTTATTCGATTTAACCCTGATGATTATAATACTAAAACAGAAAAAATAACATCTTGTTGGAAAAATAATAAATTAGGAATATGCACTATTAAAAAAACAAAAAAAATAGAATGGAATAGAAGGTTAGAAAGTTTAAAAAGTCAAATAGAATATTGGATAAACCCTGAAAATAAAACAGATAAAACAGTTGAGGTAATTCATTTATTTTATGATACTGAATAAAAATATTATGTTATTTATAATTTTAATATATATTTATTGATTGTTAATACCAATAATCTGAGTCAGGTTCATTACGCGTCCAATCTTGCACTTTACGCAGACTTTCTTCTGTGATTTTATCAGCGGTAGAAGTGGAAACGTGCCAATGATTACACCAGATATTTAATCCATCAAGAAAATGATTATAGTATTCTTTACGAGAAATCTCGCCAGACCATAGAAAATGATGATCAATTGCATTAAGAATAGTAGTTTTAGTATCACGCATTGGTAAGAAATTTGTGCAAAAGAAACAGGTGTCACCATCTTTTGTTTTGAACCATTTAGTTAAGTAGGATTCTTTACAGCATTTGCACTGTTGACTTGGAGGTTGCATTTTAGCGTAAACTTGGAACAAGAGGACTTAAAGCCGTCAAGGGTACTTAAAGAAAACGAGGCCCTTAATTTCAATTTTTAGCCCTTGTATAAAATCATTAAATAACGAATAATTTCATACTTATACGTATTAATAATATGTGATATCCTATTATTATCATATCCATCTTTAATTAATGCTACTACCTGCTTTGTAATTAATACTAAGAGTTCTTCTAATGCTTTCTTACCTCTTTCTGTTTCAGGTTTTACACTTTTTTCTATACTCTTATCTGCATCTATTTTACTTTGAACATTTTTCCAAATATATTCTACTTCACCTGATAAACTCGCTAAACCACTATTTAGAATTCTATTTACAGATTTATAACACTCATTATCTAAATATCCTTTAATAACCATTACATTTCTACCATATTCTTTCATTAAACAGTGCTTCTTTACACCTTGAATATAGGTATCAATTACAAATTTATTAATATCTAATTCAACACCTTTAATGTATGCATTTTCTGCAGAAGATTTAACTTCTTGCGGTTCCTTTTCAGGTACTAAAATACCCGTCATTTCATTTCCTGATACATCTAATTGGCCTACATACGATGAATAACCTCTATACCTTCCAAACATACTAATTATTACTCTATAATATCATAAATATTTCTTTAAATATTATAGAATAATGCCTGTTACTACAAGACGGCGAGCTAAAAGTTTAGAAGCTAAAAAGGATCGTAAAAAGTCTATTAAAAGGATTAGAAATACTCTAAGAAGAGTTAACCCAAATAATGTTCCAACACGAAATAGCATTTCTAGATCATTATCACGTTCACTTAAGAAAAATAATAACTTAGTTTCAAATCTGGATAAATCTTTTAAAAGTATACGACGTCTAAATCATAAAAAATTAGGACAAGGTGCATTTGGAATAGTACAACGTCCTCCAGGAGAATGTCTTAATAGAAATGATAATAAAATAATCTTAGAACACTATGCATCTAAAGATTATGTTTCAAAACTTACAGAATCTATAAAAGCCGAACAAGAAAAAACTATTGCTGAAAATATCCGCAAACGTATTCCTGATTGGTATGATTATTATTGTCTAGTTGAATATATATGTTCAGCACCTAATCCTATTAGGCATAATGGTGATGAAATTGATACATTAGCCATTATGCCATACTGTGGAATTAGCTTAGAAAATCTTATTTCAGATTCTCCTAAAATTAATATTGATGCACACGGATATTGGTTTATCCTATTTAGATTAAAACAGTTAATCAAAGGTATTAATAAACTCAATTTTAATAATATATTCCACTTAGATATACATCCTGGTAATATTGCATTTAATTGGCCTGAAAATAAACGTGAAATTAGATCATATACCGCTCTTAAACTCCTACTAATTGATTTTGGACAAGCTATTTACCTACCTGATATTGACCCTGATAGTAAAACTATTCTTTCAAGCGAACTTATGGATATGGAACAACTACTTCTTAAGGTAATTGTACCTGTATGTAATTATATAATTAAATCTAATATATTCCTAAAATCTAAAGAAGTTAAACTAATTGAATTACACGATGATATTAAAAGTTTTGTAGCAACTATACACCATAAATTTAAAATACCAAATAAATCTCTATCACAACAAGAACATAAAGATATTCTAGACATTGGATATGATATTTTACAGCAATATAATAGATTAATACCAGATTATAAAAAATCATCTAAAAAATAATCTTAATTATTTACAGAATATATAGAAATGCCCTATAAATTTATTAATGATATACATCAATATCTTAATGAACAAATAAAAGAATTAACTATATATCATATACTATCTATGTTTATTATTTCTACTATAACTGCATATATTCTTAGAAATAAATTAATTAAATGGATATATGTTGGTACTTGGACAGTATTTATAATTAATGCTTTTAATACTGGCAATGAACTTGAGGCTGGAAGAGATATTTATAAAATTGCTAGAGTATAGAAATGATTCCTATGGATAGTCACATTATGCTTTCTTTATTTCATTTAGTATTTGTCGCGCCTTTGTTTCTAGGAGTTGGATTTATTAGAGCTGCTACACCTGAATGGCTATATATGGGAATTCTGGTTTTAGGAGTTGCCATATTACTATATCACACCTATAAATTATTACTACGGATAAAAATTAATTCAAATTATACTTGGGTTAATGCTATTCATATTTTAACTGTTGCACCACTTCTAATATATATTGGAATTAAAAAACGTGATACACCACGATTTGCATATGAATTATTAGTAATGTTAGGATTTGCTGCTACTGGATATCATTTATATTCATTAGTTAGTCAATTACAAGCACATCCTGAACCAAAAGTATAGCTCTATCTAGCCTAAATTTCATTAAATAATCTCTCCATTAATCGAACCTTACCTAGTAAATATGATATAATACGTAATAATAACCAAATACCAAATGTTACTTTAATATATATATTATTTATATTCATTTTATATGAAAGTAATAATATAGTATCACATACTATAAGGATTAAATATAAATATGGATCGTTTACATAATTATATTTATATTTATTTTCTTTATAATCACAATAATCAAAATATAAGAATAATATGAACAATAATTCCATTTAACGCAATATATTTACATATTAAAAATCATATCAAATTTATTAAAAATAATTATGATATGATTTAATTATTATTGAAAGTAGCTAATATAAGATTTATATTAAGCAATTGATTTAAGAAGTTTAATTTTAGTATTATCATCTGATAATGATGTATTAATGCATTTTTTACAGTGATAATAAAATGCAGAAGAACTATTAAATGTTTCACAACATTCTTCACAATCTATTTCTTTAGTTTCATCATTAATTGTCATCATTTTCTTAATTTCTTCTTGAAAATGAATACGAAGGCAATGAATAATACAATTACCTTTTGTTAAAGCGCTAAATTCGCATTTATCAAAAGGGCATTTAAACTTTTTAGTAGAATCATCAGTACCTTTAAGAATTTCAGGGTGTCGTGATTTAATATGCATATCTAATGTCTGTTTTTGTAGAAATCCTTTTTTACAGACTTTACATGTATGTGATACTTGTTCTTCATGTTTACGCATATGATAATGCATTGTATTTTGTTTATCCTTTGTTACGCCGCAATGAGGACATACAAATTCGCCTTTATCATTCTTGGTATACTTTAAAGTCATATTAGATGTATTCTTGGATAGACTACCGAGGGTTGATTTATCCATTGCAGACATTTATTTCAATTTTTTATTCACCTTATCTTATAATACTCAGATAAGCCTTAGGTACTCTTCATATAAGTTTATATTATAAATAACCTAAAAGATGTATACAATATGATACAAAGTAATCTTTAAATTTATAATGCCTGATTTTAAAGTTACATTTGTAACTGCATTTTTTGATTTAAATGAATCAAGGCCTAATGAGAAATCTATTAAAACATATATTGATAATTTTATATTTTTAGCTAATTCTAATATCCCTTTATGCCTTTATACAGATTTAACTATTGCAAA
>JACCDW010282229.1_pt1 | contig 25155 bp, 23 predicted proteins | sample 7449781 | NCBI WGS metagenome assembly JACCDW01 (sample SAMN15323449, study PRJNA562643) | freshwater metagenome | isolation source: river surface water | place: USA:Blue River Watershed | collected 2017-08-18
ACCGAACTCGAGTAGAACTGTATATCCAGGTCGCATATATAATGCTTCTAATATTTCAAGCTGTTTTACATCCCAACATTGAAAGTTAATTGTTGCTTTACGTGTAGAACCATAGGCACCTATATTTTCAATAGTAACTGAAGTAATACCTGGCATTGGTTTTAAACCTAATACGTGATCTTGACTTTCTGGTGTTTGAAGGGCATACGTAGTAGTATAACTAAATGCTTCTTTTCCAGTAGATATTCCACTTCTAGCATCCCATTGTTCTGGTTTCTTTTTTGCTTCGTCTTTATCAGTATGGGATAAAACTCCTCCAAATAATATATTATCTTTAGCAATTTGAGGGCTATTATTTATATCAACGGATGATTGTAATTTAACCCAAGAAGTATTTGAATTTAAAAAAGTTAATTCAATTGGATTTCTATCTTGCTTTCCTAGTAAATTTTGCCTAATACCTAATTGTGTAGTAAGAATAGAGTTTATAGGTTCATTAAATATTGACATAACTTTATATACTATTTAATTCATCGAATAATTGTAACACATAATTTGCATTAATTGGAATTCTAAGTTGAATACCTGGAGGAGGAAATAATGAACCTTTAGTTATATTATTATTAGCAACTGAAATTATCCACCATAATTCTGGGTCTCCATAATAACTATTAGCTAATGTATCTAAACGATCTCCAATAGTAGTAATAACATAATGATCAGTTGCTAAATAAGGAATATCAGGGTAAATTTTACCTTTATAGTATCGTTTACCACTTGATGTTTTATTTATTGTATTATTATTATATCTCATACACTATTTTAATGAATTAAAAATTACCATATCCATCATCACTTCCCATAAACGACACATTATCTAAAACACCTTCATTCCAATCATCTGATACTGGGAGTTGTGAATTGTTAGCTTGTTCTACTGCTTGAGCTCCATCTATACTATAAATAGAATTTTGGATATTTTTACCTAAAGCTTGGTTGTTAGCTTGTCTTTGGAATTCTTGTTCGTTTTGATATTGTTCTACTGCTTGTTCCCCAGTTAAACTAGTAGCTTGACTTGCAATAGATTGAGCTAATGTTAATTGAGGATCTTGGAATTCACCAATTTGAGCTAATGCTTCTTCTCCAGTTATATTAGTATAGTCTCTTAAAATTGATTTTCCTAATTTTGAATTAGTATCATCTGTATAACCAATTAAAGGGTCTCCAATGTTTGCTCCAATAAATCCTCCACTTTGTCTTTCTGGACGAGAATTATGTATTAATTTAAAGCCAATATCAACTGTTAAATAATGAGCTAATTGCTCATCCACATCCCAGCTAGCATCATTAGGAACGGTAATTGAGAAATTTGTTATTATCCCTGGTTCTCCATCGTAATTACCTTGACTATTTAAATAGTTTCCTAATCTTAAATAAGTAATAACACCACCTAATTTACTTTGATTGTAACTTCCAGCGTTTATAGATGCTAATTCATATATAGCACGATGTCTATTTCTTAATTGAATTGGGTTAAAACATGGAATTTGAAGAGTAAAAGACACATCACGTTTAAATCTTGAAAAAGTATGAAATGTTTCTGATCTACCTATATAGTTAATATCATTCCATGTAGGGGTAAAATTATCTTTAAAATTGCTTATATAAGCATCAAATATTATTCTTCCATCTGCATCTGTATTACTAAATGGTTTTCCGGTAAATGGGTTAATTGGAGTAAAAACTATACGATGTACTCCTTTATTTTCTTTTTCTTTATCTTCTTTACTTACCGCAACTGGTCTATCAAATGCTTTAAATTTGCCTTTATCATTAAAATATTGATATGTTTTAGATTTTTTATTTATTGGAACATCTAAAGCAATATGAGAAGTAGTAATGTATTCATATTCTTTTGCTGGTTTTGGAGATAATCTCCAACCATAATATGATTTTCTTGGTCTTGGTAAATTTGTTTGGCGAATAGTTTCATAGTTTGGTGATCGACCATGATCATATGCGTTATTAGCTACTTCTCGCCTAACATCTTTAAAAAGATCTTCACCTGTATCTTTTTGATATTGTTGAGAAATTGCTGTAGGGCCAAAACTTGTTCCTCCTGCTTGACCAAAAAATAAATTTCTTTTTTGTGATAAGCTATTATCTCTAGCTGTATTGAGTTTATCTATTTTTCTCCAATCATAAGTATTATCATATCGTCTAATAATAGTAGGTCCTACTCCATTTAATGAATTTGGACCTCCTTCATATTGATCAATAATCTCATTAGTAAAAGGAGCTACAAATCTTTCAGCTAATGCTAATCTAGTATCAACAAAATTAAATGCATCACTTATTGCGTTATTAATAGGTTGAAAATCTTTTCCTGAATTGAAATCTTTTCCAAGAGCATTGACAATACCTAATCCTTGATTATAATATGAATTAGCAGTATCTGCAAATCTTTTGATTGATTTAAGTCCAAATTTTCCATTTACAATTTTATCGGCTAAATCAGATATAACATCGGTAGCGGCAACACCAGTACCTAATTCTCTAGTTAATTTTACTAATCTATTACTTGGAGAATCTGTTAAAAAAGTATCTTCACTTCCATTATTTGTACGAACTATATACCAGTATTTTTCATTATCTGGTAATATGTTAGAAGCACCGAATCTATCATAATGGTTCCATCCTGTATTAGGATCGGTACCTGCTTGATCTATTGTATTTTGAAAATTGTAATTTTGTAATGCAGATATTGCAGTTCTTGTTGTTTTTCTTGCTACTACTCCAATACCATTTAGAATATCATTTTCATTGATATCACTAAGTTTTTTATTAGATACAGTTTTAATAAAATTAACTGTCGATAATATAGTAGATGGGCTAATGGTTGCATTTCCAATTCCACCTAATTTATCACCTAAACCACCACCTACTAAACTATCTAATCCTGTTTTTTTAGTAATGGTGTTTAAAGTAGTTGAAAATAAATCAAGACTTTCAATTCTAGTATTAGATAATTGTAAGCCTATTTGTTTATTTAAGAAATCATTACCTCTTGAGGATCTAAAAAAGTCAGCTATTCTACGTCTATGATAATTAGCCGCAGTTTTTTCATTAGGTGCTTTTCCTATATAACCATCAGGGGGGAACCATTGAACTGGATTAGTATTGGTCATTTGTTTACCAAATCCATCTCTAGCATCAGTGTATCTTAATGAGGTAAATTGTGTTTCACCTGCTTTAAACTTATCAAATAATAAACGACCTGGGATTTTTTTAGGGGGTGTTGATGGTTCAGTAACAGGATTAGGGGTAGGCATAGATCCGTCTACAGGAACTATTGGCTCTCCATTAGGTCCAGTTACTATAGGAATCTGTTCTCCAGGTAATGGGTATGGCATCTTCTAAAATTTAAAAACGAGGAAGTACTAACTGATCCTTTTCAAATAATGATTTATAAGTTTTTGCAGCCGAATATGACGGAATAGCTTCTTTTGTTGTATTGATATTTCTTCCTTTAACTGATGGGCTGGATGGAGCAATAAATGTTGCTGGTGAGCCTTCATCTATAGTAGAAGCAACAGGCACTATAGGATTTAATGCTGTTTGCTTATATTTTTGAGTATATGATTTATCAGTTAATATTTTTTTAACTTCAGGAGTATCTAATGTAGATGCTTCTTTATGAAGTGTAGACGATTTATCTGCTATAGTTTTATTTATAGTATCACCCCCAGTTATAAATCCTTTACCGTCACCAACTCCGTTAATTTCACTAGTAGAATATTCTAAAGTAGATCCTTTGATATCTCCTTTATATGAACCTACAAGTTTAGTTCCGTCTTTTTTAAATTTTTCAAAAATTCCCATGTTATTATTTATTTTGGAAGATTATCAGTATATTTTCTACCTTTAATACTTTTAAATTTATTACTGCTAAACGTATCATTTTCATCTAAAATAGATGATTTTTGAACAATTTTAGGATTATTATTAATTGATGATTGGTAATGTAATGTTGAGGTTTTTGATTCAGCATTATATCGTGGTTTACTACCACCAAATCCTAATGTTCTACTTATGTTTTCTAATAAGCCCATAATGTGTTTTATTATAAATATTAAAATTATACTTTTACTCCAATAGCTTTATTTTGTTCTCTTGAAATAAAAGGTGCAAATTCTGAAGGTTTACTTACTGAAACTACTTTTACTTTACTCATAGCTTGAGCTAATCTATCATAATCGAATTCAGGTTGAGCTAAACTTATTGAATCTTTAGGTCCTGAATATATATCATTACCTTTAAATAAATTAGTTCCTGCAATTACTGTATCGTTATTATTTAAAGCGTATGATCCATTTGGTGTAATTAATGTACGATCACCATACCCTGACATTAGATCATCTGATTTATCTAACATACTAGATATAGCAGCACCTCCAATAGCAGCAGCTGCTAATCCACCAACCAACAAATAAGGATTAGTAAGTCCTCTTACAATAGCAGTAGCAATAGCTGTTTGTCGTAATGTTCTAGCTAAAGTAGCAAATTGAGCTAAAGCACTACCTAATTGTATAGCAGCTATTAATCCTACTCCAGCTCCTAATAAAGCAGTATGTTCTGCTGCTTTTGCTAATAAATCAACAAATCCCCCTAAAGGACCATCCATTAAATTACCTAATAATCCAGATAACTTTCCAATAGCAGCATTAAATTTATCTTGAGCTGATAGTTCCATTGCTCTTTGAGCAGCTTGTTCACCATATAAAGCAGCAATTTCTGTTGCCGAACGTTTTTGATATTCTAATTTTAATAATTGGTCTGATAATTCTTGAGTTTCTAAACCTAATGCTCTAGCCATTGAACGACGTTGAATTGCGTTCATATCACTAAACGTATTATAATCTATTTGTTGGGTTGTTAATTCTTTAGCAACACCAACTAAATCATTATTTAATGCTAATTCTCTAGCTTTATCTAAATTAATATATCGACCAGTAATTAAACTAGCTTCTAATTGATTTTGAATTGATGATTGGAAATCTAATAACGCATTTGCTTGTTTTTGCGTTGTTTCTAATGAAGTACCTAAAGCATCCATTTCGGCAACTGCTTTAGCTAATTCAACTGGGTTGCCTTTAAAATTAGCAAGTAATAGTGATGATGATTTACCAGCTCTTTCTAATACATCTTGAACACGTATTTGTACCCCATATTGAGAAGAAACAGCAGAAACAGCACCGGAAGCATCATCTGTAATAGATTTCATACTCTTACCAGTAATGATAGATGCTTTAGCTAATCCACCAGCTGCTTCTTCAGATAAACCAATTCGTTTGGTTAAATTAATAAACCCAATATTTAAATCATCTGAAAAACGTTTACTAAATCCTAATTGTTGACTTAATGCTGCATTTGAAGCTAGTAATTTATCTGTAGTAATAAAAGCATCTCCACTAGCAATAGCAGTATCAATAAATGCGTCACGTAAAGCATATGCTTCATTCTTACTTAATAGTAAAGATTTTTGTAAATCAGCTACTTGAGCACTTGCTTTAAATGCTTGTTGAATAAAAAATCCTAAAGATAAAGTAGCTATACTTTTAGAAGCGGCATTAAAACCAGCTACTAAAGGATTGGTTCCTTTTTCATTAGCTTCTTTTAATGCTGCTGATATATCTTTAAAGGGTTTAGCTAATAAAGGTCCTACTGCTGGGATTTTTGATAGAAAATCTCCTATTTTATCAAAATACTTAGAACTATCATTTAATTCTTTAGCTACTGATAGTACTTCTTTGGTTGTAGTTAATACTTCTTGAGATATTAATAATTCTTCGTATTTTTTAGCTATTAATTTATTTAAAAATGCAGCTTCAGTTTTAGTAGCATTTTGTTTTAATAGAGTTAATCGATTTAATTCAATTTGATCTGATCTTAATTTTTTAACTAAATCGTTAGCTTTACTTTGGAGTTTATTTACTTCTTTTCTATTGGTAAGTTCTTTAGCAGATATTTTAGATAATTCTTCAGCTAAATTTTGGGTTTTAATATTATTATCTTTAACTATACCAAAATTATTTGCTAATTGAGATGATTGAGATATAAGTGTATCTAAAGCATTAGCAGCAGAAACTAAACTAGCTCTAAAATCATTAGCATCAGCGTTAATATCTCCAATCTTTTTACTTATATCTTCAGCCATTATAAATTAATTATATGATATAAATATAAAAAGCGCCTATTTTCTAGGCGCCTTATATGAATAGTCAGGTGTGATGTTTGGACGTGCTAATTTATTTGGAGGATCATTCGAAACTTGTTTATTTCGTTTTTCCATTTCATTTTTTTCCTTTTCGTAAAATTCCTTAATTTTTTCAAATGTAAATTTACGAAGCCATAATGGCATATTATAAACATCATTCCAAGTATATCCTCCTTTACCATGAAATACTATCTCATGTATTTGAGAAAATATAGATAATCTATAGGTTTGAGTCAGGCCAAAAAAAGTTTAAGCCAATTGGCATTGATACACCCTCCTTTGTGTAACCATCTTTATCAATATCAATAGACATATCTATTCCTGGAGCTACTTGTGTATAATACTGGCGTAAAGCACGTGCATCTTGCGCAGTAAGATAAGTATCGACGAACTCGCGTATATCTTTCTTGTCGCGTTTACCTTCAACGGATGTTATCATATGTTTTAAACGAGTAGTTGTTTCAAACGAACGATCTGGTTGAATTTTAGATAATCCTTTTAGTTCTTGATCAATATTTTTTTCGTCACTATGTGATAAGATTTTGAAAGTAACTAAATTTTGAGATTGTGGTAAAGTAAAACTGAATTCATTAACACCTTCTTCGATTAATGATTCGTCTATTTCTTTTTCTCTTAAAGATGTTAAATCTACTACATATTCATCTTCAACTCCTTTTTGCTCATTATAAAATTTGATTGGATAATCTTTACCGTATCCTAAAATACGGGCAGCAATCATAATTGCATCTTTATCTCCAACTAATAAGTCATTGTAGTTAATAGGACTAACAATTAATTCTTGAAGTAATTTATCAATTACTGTCCCATTTTTAATGTAGTTAACATTAGTTAAAATATCCTCATGTTTTGCAGACATATATGACATTTCAATTTCTCCTTTAGATAATAGATTTTCTTTAGGATATAATAAGCCTTTTGAGGGAAGAGTTACCGTTTCGGTAGGCAATTTAAATTTTGATTCCATATAACAATTTTATTGTGCGTATATAAATATATAAAAGAAAAAACCCCTCGACAATATGCCGAGAGGTTTTTATATTATTCACAATCAAATTTTAGAAATTCAATACGCAATAATCCATAGCGATTGTTAACTGAATAGAAACAGCAGCATCATTTGACCAATCATATTCGCCAAAGTTAGCAGATTTACAATAAGCGCCTTTGATAATCCATTCAGAAACAACATCACCAACTGGTCCTAATACGTTCATTACTAAGTCTTTCTTGTAGAAATCTGAGTAACCATCACGTCCTGTTACTGATTCGTGTGCTAAACGAGCCCACTCCATAATTGCTTGAGCACCTGATGGTGTTACTGGATCGTATAATGTCATGTTCATATCTTGCCATCTTACTTTACCTTTAATTTTACGGTAAGTGTTGATATGATCTAAAATTACTTCACCCGCTTCGAATTGAGGAGAAGCTACTGATTTTACTAAGTATGATGGAACACCATCTATATACATTATGAAACGGTTTTGAACCTTAGGTTCAAAAGCCGTAAACATAATTTCTGAAGGATCTAATACTGCCATTGTTTATATTCTTGTTTATTATAAATATCAATTATTTAAGTTTTTTATTATGCTGGGAAAGCGGCTCCAGTTGGTTGAAGAGTGAAATCCAATATAATAAATTCAGCAGTTTTAGTAGGTTGAACATAAATCTGACCAATTAATTGGTTACGATCAATTATATCTGCTGTATTGTTTGATTCGTCCATTATTACTTTATAAGCAAATAATCCTTGACGTGAAACAACTTGTTCCATATATGGATTAACTACTGATAAGAAACGGTTACGAGTGATTGCTGTATTTTGTTCAAATACTAATTCACGAGAAACTGATGAAACAAAACGTTTCAAGTTAATCAATAAACGACGAACATTTACACGATCCAATGATGTAGCGCGTTTTTGGAATGTTTTCTGACCAAATGCTACAACACCTTGTACTCCTGGGAATGTTGCTAATGGGTTAACATTTGCAGCATATAATGTATCTCTATCAGTTGCTGATAATCTACGTTCTGCTTGAATTACTGAACCAATTCCACCACGATTTAAACCTGCAGGAGCGAACCATTCAGCACCTACTTGGTCGTTAAATGCATATACACCACCCATTACTACTGAAGGTGGAACCCATACTGGACGACCTAAATTAGCACTAAATGTTTGAACCCATGGCCAGTATCCAGCACCATAATTTGAAGTTGAACCAGCTGCAGCTAAAATTGCATTTGCTTTAGTATCTCCACAAGCAACTAAGTCAGCAATTACGAATGAATCACCTCTATCTTCTACAGTGCTTATAGCATTAGGACCAGATATTGAACCATTAGCTCCAATAAACAAACCTGGAGTTAACAATAAATTAAAATCGTATTCGTCTTTATTTGTAAGTAATGTTAAAGCTTTATTGTAATCATCTTCAATAAATCCTTGAGATGTTGTTGAAGAAGGAGTAATTGCATCAAAGAACAAACCTACTCGGTTAGTTGCAGCTACACCACCCGCAAATGATCCACCAAATGAACCTGAACCAGTTGCTGGCATTGATCCACTATAGATAGCTGTTTTAAAATTACCATCGTTATCGATAGAATCTACGTTTGGAGTAGTAATAGAAGCAACACGAACATATTTAGAAGAACCAGCAAATGAACCTGTAAGTTGAACATATGCTCCATCACCATTATCAGCAACATATACTGGTTTTTGATCACCAACTACACGAGAGATAAAGGTTGGAGATAATGGATCTAATGTTAAGCCAGTCCATGTTTCTAAAACATTCTTTGTTGCTGTTGTATCATCACCTCTACGAATTATAAGAGTAAATGTTCCTTTTGAATAATCAGCATTTGAAATTTCCCAACGGAAATTATCTTCAGATCCAGAAGCTAAAGCTCCACCTGCAGAAATTGAAGAAGTATTATTAGATTCAATTCCGTAGTTTTTAGATTCTAAAACAAATGAAGCATTACCTGATGTTGATACAGATGAACCTGATTGATTAACATATGCTTGAGCATAAGTATTATATTCAGATCCTGAGATGATACGAGTTACTAATAATGATCTACCATTAGTAAAATATTCTCTAGCGGCTAATGATGTAAAGTATTCGTAATGATTGCTTCCTGATTTGAATTTATCTCCAAAAATTGAAACGTATTCAGAGTATGAGGTAACTACTGTAGGAACTAATGGACGGCCTTTAACTGTTGGTCCAACAATTGCGGCTCCAGTTACAACAGGTCCTCTTGAAACTAATGATTTGTCACTTTCGTTAACAAACACATTAGGTGATATAATTTTTTCTGCCATTGCTATTTAATGATTATAATTTGGGTATTTCTACAATAAATATATGACAGATATTATAAAACGAAAGGCGAACTATGAAAGTTCGCCTGTTTCTAGATTTATTGATCTATCGGGATATTGGGTTTTTAGTTTTTCTACTAATTCAATTTCATTTTCTTGGAGTTTTTCAAAACTAGATATAAAATTGTTAAATTCATCATCTAATTTTTTAAGTTGTTTTTGAATAAACTCACGTTGTAATGAAATTTCTCCAATTTGATATGTTAATATCTGAGAATTTTGTTGGAGATCTTTAATTTCTTTTAATTCTTCGTCTGTAATTTTTGTTGCTTTGATCATACTGGCCATTTGTTTTCAGGACACGATTTTTCTACTGGGGAATATACTTTGCCTTTTAATGGGCAACCACATGCTCCACAATAATAAAAATCACCTATTTCATTATATTTTCTAGTATCGCATGTGTTACATACAGCAATACGTTGGTCTGCTATTTGTTGTTTTTCTTCAGATGGATTAAATGAAGTAATCCATGATTTAGTAATTTCTAAAAATTTATTCATTATTTTACTTCTTCAACTGATGGTTCCTCAATTAAATATTTAAAAATTAAAATATAGTTATCTTTAGTTTCAATTTTATCTAAATCAGATAACTTAATTATTGGTAAACTAATTTCTTTTTCTTGATTTAATAACTCACCATATTCATCATTAAACTCGATATATGCTGGGTTGATGTCTTTGATAGGTTCGCCTTTATCATTTACTTCGCCTGTTTCGATAACCATTGAAATACCAATATTACCTTTTGCATCTTCTTTACCATATTTTTTAATTAATTCATCACGTAATGAATCAATTACTTTTTTTTCGGCTGCTAATAATTCTACAAGATTATTTAAGTGATATTTAGTTGTTACTGGTAATTTTTGGTTTAATAATCCTTCGATGATTCTTTCACCTGTTTGATTATTAGTTGCACCTGCCAATTCAGCTTCTAGATTTAGTAGTTCAAATAATTTTAATGATTGTGTTTTCATGTTATATTATAATATATTAAATTTTATTTATAAGAATCTCCACCCATCCATAAAACTAAACTACGTCTAATTCCTTTTGTTACTGGGGTTACTCTATGCATTAAAAATGAGGGGAATAAAATAGCACATCCTTGTTTACGTTCTATTGTTTTAAATTCCCCACCAGTCCAAATTTCTAAATCTCCTCCTTCATATTCATCAGGATCGGATAACTGAATTGTGCAACTTATTTTACGATGATTAATTGAGCCAGGTCCTATGTCAATATGCCAATCATAATGTCCACCACCTTCGTAATAAACTGTATATTGGATTGAATCAATTACTGATGATAAATTAAATTTCCATAAAGAATCATTAGCTTGTTTAGCAAATTGAGTAATTCTTTCATATACCCAAAATGATCTTTCATCAGGATGTAGCCATTTTATATCAGATTTACGAATATTATTATTATTTCCGATAGTAGTAGCTTCTTGAAACGGATACCATCCTTGTAAATTATTTATCCACTCTAATTCATCTTGAGTGAATACTTCATTAACAGTATAATGTGTTGTTTGATCAACTGATTGATCTCTAGGAAATACTAATTTATATTCCATGAATTAAATTCATAACTTTTATTATCGTATATAAATATATAAGAGAAATTATAAAATCACTTATTCTACAAAAGAGATACTGTTACGTAATCCCATCTATTACACCAAATAAAGGCAACAGTGGATATAGATACAGGGAAACTAGAACTAGGCTCCCAAAAGTAAGAATCCGCTTGTCTAGTAGAAAGTGTCTGACCATAACCAACATAGACATTATCTCTCCAGTCTTGAGCTCCACTTTGTGTACCATTTCCATTAGTATCAAAATAAGTACCCATTGAAGCGATTTCAGTCGTCCAAAAATCTTCTGATGGAGCATTAGTTTGGGATAAACTAACATAAAATCTAGTGTAAATATGAATAAGGGGATTACCTGCTGCTATAGTATATCTATATTGATATCCTGGGGTACCTTTAGCGTTAGAAATCATTCTAGTACCCATTATTACAGGATTAGCCCCTGATTGCCCCATTACTAACCCATCAACGTTTCTTATTTGTGTCATATATTAATCACTAAAAGGTACTGCTACTAAATTATTCCAACCCATAGTTGATACTGTAATAAGTACTCCACTATATGTATTTGTTGATGCTCTATTAGCTCCAATAAACACTGATGTTCCTCCTTGAGTCATATAAGGAAAATTAATACCGTTACCTCCATTTGCTATCCAGGTAAGCCCATGATTACTTATTGTTCCATTTCTATTTAAGAAAAATGTACCTAAAGCATATAAACCAGGCATTTCTACTCTAGGATCACTAGTTCTAATAGTGCCCCACCTTAAAATAACTGAAACTGTTGTTCTATATGTTACAGTTCCTGATTGGTAAAATTGGATAAAATTAGTACCATCACTTTGTATAGTTCTATATAAATGCCATGTTCTAGACCCCCAACCTGTATTAGTTGCGTAATTACTATTTATTTGAATTCCTTCACTTGATCTTAAAATTGCCATATTATACGCACGTTAATGTTATTAAATCTATTCTTTCACTAAATACATATATTTGATGAACGTGTCTAACATTACCATAATCTGTAGTTCTCGAGGTAAAATTTAGAGTCCTTGTACTATTATTAGTAGAAGGAGAAAGTACTCCACTAGCATTCCAAGAATAAAAATAATAATTGAAATTAGCCATTGCTGGGTGATCAATTAAACCTCCAGATGTGTTAAACCCATAACCTTTACAATCTGCTCTAGCAAAGTGTTGACCATTATCTATAACAGAATTAAAATATTCCCAATATACTATAAAATAAGTTTCAGGATTACCGCTAGCTATAGTTAATGATATAGTATTAACAGTACTATACCCCGAATTCATCAATTTAGTACAACTGATTTCTTTCCATCCTCTCTGTGAATTTTGAGTTTGGGTATAACCTAGTAAAGCTTCATTTTTCAATAATTTCATATAACTTATATTTATATAGTTATACTTCCACTAGCCCAAGGAAGTTGAGGTCCTTGTATATGTTCCTTAGGATTTAACATATTATCTACTTCTCTTTCAAGATTAGCTATTACTGCAGGTACAGGATGAATTGGCAGTACCCAATTGATTACTTCTTCTTCTGTAAGTTCACTAAATGGAGTAAAAGATTCCTCTACTGGTTGTTCCAAGTAAATGTCGGTAACAAACCAATCCATATCAACATTTCCTTCTACACCTGAATTTGCTTTGATTGAAAGATCTACACTAGTAATTACATCATTTAATCCGTTTAATGATGGTAATTTTTTTAATCCTGTTATTCTATATTCGTATGTTGCTGCCATATTGTAACTTATTTTATATTATATTTTATTTGATTATATAAATTATGATGGATGAACTATACTACCACTTGGATCCCAAGGCAATGCTACAGATTCATATTTTGGTGTAATTTGTCTATCAATTTGTTTTTGTATTTGTTCTTGCATGTGGTGTGTTGGATGGGTTACTTTTACCCATTCAATAACCTCAGCTTCAGTTAATTCATTTAAAGGAGTAAATGATTCTGATGAGGGAGCAGGCATAGGTGTTGCGCCTATAAATGAACCTGAATAACCAGTATCAGCATCTACACCTGTATAAATAAAACGAACACGAGTAATTACATCAGATAAATTATCTAATGAAGGAGCTTTTTCTAATTCTGTGATTTTGTATGAATAAGTAACTGACATTTTTATTTTTGTTTTAAAATTTCTATTTCTGATTTTAATTCTTTAATTGCTTCAATCAATAATGCAGTTATACGACCGTATGAAACTGAATCTGGTTGTTTATCAAAATCAAGATTAACTACTTCTGGGATTATTTCTGCTACTTCCTCTGCTATAACACCTATTTCTTGAGTTTTGTTTCCTTTTTTATTATACGAAACTCCTCTTAAACGAATAACCTTATCTAATGCATTATCTAATGTATAAATATTTTCTTTATATCTTTCTGATGAAGTTTCTGTTAATGAAACACAAGTTACAGCATTTAAGACTGATGTTGATGCTGGGTCACAATAATATCCTGTATTACTCCAGTCATACATTATGTATGCCCGTAAGTCATTTACATATGTTTGATTTTGATCGAAATAATTAGCGTATCCTCTATAATAATTGTTTCCACCATCATTTGAATAATTTAGGTGGGTTGTTCCTGTTGGACCCTCAATTCTAACTTCTCCATTAAGTCGTAAACATACACCTGTACTTGCTGGATCTATATAATATGATGTGTCATTTGAATCATAAAATGCTGGTGATCTAGTATCTGTAGAAATAGTTGTACTAGAATTTATTGCAAATCCACTTGAATTATAAAATATTCTACCTGAAGAATCTTGATTAGCTGTTAATTGAAAATCAATATATCCACCATTACTACCATACAATTGTAATTGAGCATAACTATCAGATAAGTTAAAACCCATACCCATATTAGCTAATGAGTATCTATTTGTTGTAGTTGCAGTAGTTACATAAAATGGGAAATTTGAATCTGCAGTTAAAGATCCTACAGTTAATCCACCATTTACTGCTAATGCGCTTCCATTAAATGTCAAATTAGCTTCAGCATTAATAGTAGAACTATCAACTGATGTTAGTACTCTGTTATCAGCTGGGTTAGTATAAGAAGTAATACCAGCACTAGGTCCGGTTGGACCTGTTGGGCCTGCTGGTCCGGTTGGACCTGGAGGGCCTGTAACACCTGTTGGACCTGTTGAACCTGATGGACCAGTTGGACCTGGAGGGCCTGCTAAACCAGCTGAACCTGAGGGACCTGTTGGGCCTGTTGGGCCTGCGGGTCCTGTCGGACCTGGAGGACCTGCTGAACCTGATGGACCAGTTGGACCAGTTGGGCCTGTTGGACCAGGCGATCCTGGAGATCCATTTGAACCTGATGGACCTGTAGGACCTGTAGGACCGGTTAAACCTGTTGGGCCTGTTGGACCTGTAGGACCAGGAGCACCTGTTGATCCTGTTAAACTTAAATTTGAACGATAAGCAATATTTCCTGAACCGTCAGCAACTAATATATTAGTTTCGGTTGTACCTACGGGAATAGAAGGTAGTTTTAAACTACCTGTTAATTCTAATGATCCTGTTAAAACAAGAGAACCTGTTATTACAGAGTTATTTCTAGCGATTATACCATTTCTGGCAACAAATTCATTTGGCATATTATTACTTTAGTTCACTGTCCCTAAAGTGGGTCGTTTATAAATATTATATTAATGAGATTCTGTGTGATCTACCTTCAGTATCAATTGAGTTTAATTCATCGGCTTTAGCTTGTGCTTCAGCTTCAGTTTCAAATGAATATATTGTTTCTTCAGGTGTTAATTGTTGAACCCAAATTGAATCATTACCTGGGATGAATTGTTTTTGTATTGTGTACATATTATTTGTTATTAAATGAATGTTCCTATTGCTTTAATTCTCCAACCGGAATTAGATGTAGCAGCATTAATTTGGATTTGGCTTGTTACGATTGATGTAGAAATAACTACAGGTGAAGTATCACCAATATCTAACGTTGAATTATCAACATATTGTGTTGATGTTCCATTCCATACAGTCATTACTTCTCCTGAACGAGCATTTGATCCACTTGTTACTGTGTATTTTATAAATGCTGAAGTATATGATCCAGTTGCTTTAGTAAATATATTATTTGTTCCAACAATACTTGATGCTACAGTATTATAATCTGTTAATGTTCCATCAAATGTAAGTGTACCTCCTATTGTAAAGTCATTACTATATGATGATGTAGAAGCAAATGATGATGAAACTGCGTTTAAAACATAGGATGCTGTTGTTGCAGTACCTTGTAGTGATCCTGTAAATCCATTTGTTGAAATAACTGAACCTGATAATACTGTTGAACCCGATACCCATAATGCACCTGATACTGCTGGTTGGATTTGTAAACGATATCCATTGTCAGTATATGTTCCTCCGTTTTGAAGCATTAATGCACCTGAAGAACCTGTTAACTGCATTCTTACAACTCCACCAAGTTGAAATCTAACTGGAGTATCAGATTGGCCTATAAAATCATATCCAACACCACCATTGTATCTTATATTTGCTGTATTATTACCAATATACCAGTTTTGGCTACTAAATGTTAATCCATTTCCCGAAGTATTATTATATATAGTTAATGGGGCATTTACTGATAATGATCCCGTTATGCTAACTGAACCTGTAAATTGATGTGTATTAGTAAGTAATGATCCATTACGAGTTGATCCAGTATTAAATTCAATCGATGAAGTAATGGTTTGAACATTAATCGTTTGTGCTGTTAATGTACCTGCTACTATTAAGTTATCTGCATATGATGATGTTGCAGCATATGATGCGCTTATAGCATTTAAAACATATGATGCTGTTTGAGCCGTTTGTACGTATGATGCAGATTGTGCGTTTTGAACATATGATGATGTAGCAGCATATGATGCTGAAGTAGATGTTGATGCATTACCTGATAATGATCCGGTAAATGATGTTGCTGTTACTCCTCCAACTACTTGAAGAGTATTAGTTGGATTTGTTGTTCCAATACCGATACTCCCACTTTTACCACTTATTATTCCACCACCACTACCAAGTTTTATAGAACATATGGTTGAATCCTGAACACCATAGATACCCATATGGTTTGATACGTTAATATCATAAAGTGCGGCATCATCTCCACCCTGGAAATACATACCTCCATTTGGAGTAGCATAAATTATACCAGTTGTAGTTAAAGAACCGGTTATTACTGCATCTCCCGTATATGGAAATACAGATGCACCCGTTGTTGATACTGTAATTACGTCTCCGTTTGAATTAACTGCTAAATTAGCAACTGCGGTTCCTGTAAATGAAGATGCATTATTATATGCTGGTAATTGCATTTGTTTAGTATGCATGTTCCAAGATACAACTAATCCATCACTTGAGGCATTTGTTCCTCTTAATATTCTAAATTGATTCTGCCAATTATCTAACATTGAAGCAGAAGTATATAATCCTCCACTTGCTTGGAATAATATTTGTCCGCCTTCACCTGTTCCTCCAGCTGGTGGAAGTCCTATTGTTAATGTATTTTCAGTAGATGCAGATGATGGGAATATGGAACCTACAGCTAAACTACCTGTTATTACTTGATTACCATTAAATGAATTTGATCCCGTAGTTGCAAATACAGATGCGTGTAATCCATCTAATAAATCAGCATTTAATGCGTATGAAGCAGTAGCAACATATGATGCTGTTTGAGCTAGTGTTACAAATGAAGCTGTTGTTGCGGTACCTTGTAATGAACCTGTAAATCCACGTGTTGATGTTACAGATCCAGAAATAGTAGCTCCTCCATTTACATCAAGAGATCCATTTAATGATCCTGTTTTATTAATACCAATACCACCTTGAGCAAATAAATATCCATTGCCTCCAGAAGATGCTGGTGGTGTATATCCAAGATATAATGATTTATTAAATGCATAATCTCCCCATCCATTAAATGTCAATATACCTGCTTGAGTATTATCTGATCTTGAAGATGATAATACTGTAGTAAGTCCATCACTCATTATTTGAAAACCACTACGAGCTCTAATTATACCATTTACATCTAATTTTGCTTCTGGTATGTTAGCTGATGGGGATGTTATACCTCCAATTCCTGCATATCCACTAGAAGAAATAAATATTCTATTTGCATTATTAGTTTCTAATGTTAAATTTTGAGCATCATTAGTTCCTATTAACGCAGCAGCACCAAATGAATTACCTCCTTGATCAAAAGCACCAGTGGCGTTTATTGCAAATGATGCTGATACTGCATTTAGTACATATGATGCAGTTTGTGCTGTTGTAACAAATGATGCAGTAATTGCTTGTGTTGCATATGAAGCAGTTCCTGTTAAACTACCAGTTAATGATCCACTTATACTATTTAAAGCAACTATATTTCTTGCTTGTAATATATTAGTTGATGGGTTATATAAAACATCTTTTCCACCATCAGTATAGAATTGCACATACCCATCAGCACCTGATGGGGCAAATGTTAAACTATAGTCTTGACTTACTGATGAAGTAGTAACTAATAATGTTGATGCTTGAGAAGCAATACCACTAAGCGAACCAGTAAATGAACCTGTAATTGAAGATCCTGTTATTGGTGTGTTTGTAATTAATGATCCACTAATTAAAACAGATCCTGTAAATCGATGGTTATCATTTGTTGCATCACCAAATATATTTGAGCCACTGCTATAAACAATACTTGAACTAACAGTTTGTGCATTTATTGTTTGTGCAGTTAATGTACCTCTAACTAAGAAGTTATCTGCAGAAGATGCAGTTAATGCATGTGATGCAGTTGGTGACTGTCCTAATACATAAGAAGCAGTTACAGCGTATGATGCAGTATTAGCAAACGATGATGAAACTGCATTTGATACAAATGAAGCAGTTTGTGATGTTTGTACAAATGATGCTGTTGAAGCATATGATGCCGAAGTAGCAGTTGTTGCATTACCTGCTAATGATGCAGATATTGTAGATGCATTAATCCATTTTTCTGCCGTTGTATCGTATGCTAATGGTTGACCATTAGTTGGACCAGATACCGCAACATCAGATAAATCTATTAAACGAGAAGTAACTGTTCCTCCTCCACCACCAGATCCACCAATATTTCTAAATAAACCAGAAGGTAATATATTATAATCACCAGGGTTTGTAAAAACACCATTATATCTAATTACAATAGCTCCTAAATAAACAGCATTTTGTTTTGTATTTTCAACTTCGGTAAATGTTTCATAAGCAACGTTAGCGATTGCTTCAGTACTAGACGCATATTGTTGATTACCATAATAAACAACTATACCTTTTGTAGCTGAATTTGGATACCAAAATACTCTTTGAATTGTATATGGTGTGGATGGGTTTACACCTGTTAAAGTACCGTTATTATTATAATTAGCAGGGTCTATTACTGTGTAACCAGCACCATTATTTGTATCTTGAACGAATTCAGATCCTGATTGATAATATCTAAATATTTTAGATACTGAAGTACCTGTATCTATAATATAAGATGGGTTACTTGGGTCAATTTGATAATTTCTACCTTCAGCAAATGCAGTACCTGATCCAACTGTTAATCCTAGTGATCCAGATGTATTAATAGTTAATCCAGATAATTTTAATGGACCAAATGCTTTTAAGAAATCGTATGTTCTTTGTTTATATCCATATGCTACGTTTGGATATGTAATTGAAGCATTTACGGTTGATTTATTTTGATGTAATACTGTACCAAGTGTAATTATAGTATTGTATTGTCCATCATTAAATGCATTAGTTTGCTGAACAACACTACCACTGCTATTAATACCAACAAATGTTTGAATTGATGATGTTAAATAAGTTAATGATTGGCTTGTTAAATTACCCCAATTTACATATTGTACTGTTGGGTATGGATTATCAGTTATACTTGCATTTAAATTTACTATAATACCACTACCAGATGATACGTTAAATGTAGTAGAGCCTGTTGCTGCTGTAATTAAACCACCATTTAATAAACCAGTATATAAGTTACCTTCTAACCAACGTAAACGAGTTGTGTTTGCAAATCCAGCTCCGTTTTGTGTAAAATATAAATCTTGAGTTGAACCAGATACATAAATATACGAACCAGTAATTGAATTATCAATTGTATCAGTTACTGGTAAGAATTTAATAGCTCCATCAGTTTCAGTATCTCCATATAATTTAATACTTGGATTATTTAATTCATGAGAACCTGAAATTATAATGCTACCTGATAATGTTGTATTACCTAATAAACTATTATTTCCTACTTGAGTAGTTGAACCAGAAATATTCATTGAACCGGTAAAATATGAATTACCGATTTGAGTAGCTACACCTGTAAATGTTTGGGAACCACTAATTGCAATACTACCAGATAATGTTGTATTTCCAGTTAAAGTATTATTACCAATTTGAGTTGTTGAGCCAGATACTAATAGACTACCAGTTATTGTTTGATCTCCTTTAAATATATTTGATCCAGTAGTTGCATAACTACTTGATATTGTATTAATTTTAGTTTCAAATGAAGCAGATGCTGCTAAATAACTACTTGATAATTGAGAAATACTAGCACTATTAGTAGTAACACGAGTAGAAAATGAAGCACTATCAGTTAAATAACTACCTGATAATTGGACTATTGATGATGAATTAGCATTTACACGTGTATCAAACGATGCACTAGCAATTGCATTATTAGTAGTTAAAGTAGCTAATGATGAACTAGTATTTGTAATTCTAGTATCGAATGAAGCTGATGTTGAATTATAATCAACTCCGTTTATAGCTAACGATCCTGTTACACCAACTGATCCTGTAAATTGATGTGTATTTGTTAGTAAAGAACCATTAACAGAAGAGCCAGTAACAAAATCTACTGATGATGTTATAGTTTGAACATTTATTGTTTGGGCAGTAAGTGTTCCTCTAACTAAAAAGTCATCGGCTGAAGATGCTGTAGTTGCATTTGATGCGGTACCAGATAACGAACCAGTAAATCCAGTGGTTGATATAATTGATCCTGTTGCTACTAAACTACCTGAAAAATTTACTGCCATTTTATTTTTATTTTATTTAATTTCATTTTAAAACTTTTTACTCGGTTCTATTATACGATTCTAATTAATATAAAGTTTCCGTTTCGATATAATCCACCTAATGGAACACCACCCGCGGCTGCTGCTGTATCATCTGCAAAATTTAAACTTTGTGATACTTGGCTCAATACTAAATATGAGTTATTTATTGGATTTAGATAAGAAGCCGTAGAAGCATGTGAAGCACTTACTGCATTTAGTACATAACTAGCTGTTTGTGCTGTTTGTACGTATGATGCCGTTGCCGCGTTTATAACTGAACCTGACCAATATGAAGCAGATAATGCTTGAGTAGCATAACTAGCAGTTCCTAATAATGAACCAGTAACTCCACCTAATATATTTAAACTACCAGTTGAAATAATTGATCCAGTAGTAAAAAGTGATCCAGTAAATACTAATGTATCAGCATTTGAAGATAATAATGTAGTGCCACTATTACCAATAATATTTGTTGATCCAGTTACTGTTAAAGAACCAGATATAACAACATTTTGATTTAATCTATTAACTGAAGATGCTGTTGCAGCATGGGAAGCAGATACAGCATTTAAAACATATGATGCTGTTTGAGCAGTCTGTACAAATGATGCAGTTTGTGCTAATGTAATAAATGATGCACTTACAGCATTTAGTACGTATGATGATGTTAAAGCAAATGATGCTGATACTGCATTTAGTATATAAGATGCTGTTGCAGCATTTGTAATTGATCCTGACCAATATGAAGCAGATAATGCTTGAGTAGCATAACTAGCAGTTTGTGCTGTTTCAACATATGAAGCGGTTGCTGCATTAGTAATAGAGCCAGACCAATATGATGCACTTAATGCTTGTACTACATATGATGCAGTTGTTGCATTATTAGCCCAACTAGCAGTACCTTGTAGCGAAGCAGTAACACCACCTAATACATTTAATTTTTCTGTTATGCTTAATGATCCTGTTAATTCGTGGGCATTTCCCGGATCTAATAATAATTTCATATTAGTATCCACATCAAATCCACCAGCAAAGAAACCTACATAGCTATTAGAAGCATTACCTATATGAAGGTGGTTACCTGTAGAATATAGATAAGCATCATTTGCATCACCTACTCCATTACCATTGTTGATATATCCATCACCATTGATACCCATATCAACATAATATGAAGTTTCGGTACCATTATTTGCTGTAGCAACAACATCAGACGAAGCACTTGGGCCAGTATTTGAGTTTTGGATATTTAATTGAAGATAATTATCTAAATTACCTTTACCCGATATTACATTATATGAAGTAGATGATGGCTGCCACACATATAACGCTTCTGGAGCCTCTGCTGATACACCATCTTGATTAATTACAATACTAAAACTTCCACTTCCATTATCTATCTGTCTCATAATACTATCCGCTAGTACTTGTGATGAGCTATAGAACGGAATATGACCTACGACAGTATTTTGTAAATTATATAATGAACCTGAAAATGATCCTGTATGGCGACCAATAAATGATCCTGTAAATGATCCTGTACTAGATGATCCACTAAATGCTTCTAAAGCAGTTAATCGAGTTGATGCACTACCTGATGTAGTGATATAATCACTTCCGTTTACTGTTAATGAACCAGTTACACTAACGGATCCAGTAAATTGATGTGTGTTTGATAATAATGAACCATTTTTAGTAGAACCAGTAATAAATTCAGTAGATGAAGTTATTGTTTGAACTACAAGTGTTTGGGCTGTTAGTGTACCTCTTACTGTAAAATTATCTGCTGATGATGCAGTATTTGCATTTGAAGCAGTTAATGCTTGAGAAGCATAACTTGAAGTTCCTATCAATGAACCAATGACTGAGCCTGTAAATGAGCCTGTAAATGAGCCTGTATTGTATGAACTGCTAAATGAAAGAAAACTAGCAGATATAGATGATATACTTGCACTGTTAGTTGTTATTCTAGAAACAAATGATGAAGAATCATTTATGTAGCTTCCTGAAAATGAAATAAATGCTGCATTGTTGGTTGTAATTCGATCGGAGAATGAAGCAGAGGTATTTGTATAGCTACTTGAAAGTAAAGATATTGATGCACTATTTTCATCTATTCGATTATCAAATGATGAACTTTCACTTACATAACTTCCTGAAAATTGAACAAATGATGAACTATTTGCATTTATTCGATTGGCAAATGATGAAGAATCATTTATATAATTTCTTCCATTTATTTCTAAGGCACCAGTTATAAAAACACTACCAGTAAATTGATGGTTATTATTTAAAAATGAACCATTTCGTGTATTAGTAGTAATATAACTTGTTGATGAAGAAACTAATTGAGCAGTTAATGTATTTCTTACATTAAAATCATCAGCGGAAGATGCGGTTGCAGATAAAATAGCAAATGAAGCAGTACCAGTCAAATCTCCAGTTATACCATTAACTACAGTGAGGGACCCGCTTATTATTTGATTTCCTATTAATGTATTAGAACCACTTAAACTAACACTACCAGAAAGAAGAGAAGCAGTAGTTACTGTATTCCATATTTTATTAGTACCATCGTATACTGGTATCGCATTATTCTGGAGAGAATTAATGTTTAACTCTACTGGTCTTCTTCCTACTAATTTTGACATCGTTTACTTTTTTAATTAATTGCGTTTTCTAAAACAGACAATACTACATCTAAACTTCCACTACTTGTTGTTTTAATTACAAAAGCATCATTCTTTTCTAATACAATTTTACCAGCTAATGGATTTAACGATTCATTTGAAGGAATAGCACCATTATTTAATAATAAAACTTGCTGTGCTGACCCACTTTTTTGGATAGCTACATCAGCATATTTAGTAGTATTATCTAAATTTGTAATCTGGCAAGATAAAATGATAGTAGATACATCTATATTTTCTTGATATATAGTATTACTACCAGAAATTAAATTTGCTGTTAATAATCGGAATTTATTTAAAGGTAATGCCATGTCTTTATGAGTAAGTTTCTAATGCTAAATTTATTGGAGTGATTTGTGCAGTAATTGCTTTAGTAAATGTTCTACCTTCAATTGTTCCGGTTGCTTGTCTGATTATAAAATCATTACCTGCATAAAAATCACCTGTTTCATCTCCTGATGTATGAAATACTCTACCACCAGTTTCTTCATATATTCTTAATGCTACATTTGTTTCTCCTACACCACCCTGATTTATAGGTAATGCTAAGAAATTAACACCTGATCCAGCATATGAAAAATCATGTGATGTTGAAGTAATTAATGAACCAAATTCTTGTAAATATTCAGCCCCAGCTCCATTTACAACTACTGCTGTTATTGTATTAATTACTACATCGAATAATTGTCCTACTTTATTTTTAGCAGGGGTGGATAATGTTGAAAAATTACCTGATGGATCTGTTACAATATATTCTTTCATATATTGCCATGCTAATATAAAATCACCAGTTAATGATCCACTTGAATTTGATATGTTTTGTGGTATAACTGAAATTGCACCTTCAGTAAATGTAGAACCCGATGCTATTGGTAATGTGTAAACACTACCTGAAGATACATCTTGTCCTTTAAATAAACCAGATACAAATTGAGATGTACGAGCAGCTCCTGGTACTAATAGATCATCTGATATTGCATCAATTAATAATCCACTATCTGTTATTGTTGAAGTATATCTTGAACCACTTCCACTTACATATGATGATGCAAAACTACCAGATTGTACTAGCTTATTTATCATATATGTTTGAATGTTTGATTTTTGAGCTCTAACTAATAAAGAACCAGAAACATCTATTGAAGCACTTACAGCACTTATATTAGGTTTAACTAACATTCGTTTTCCTTTAGCTCTTAAACCAAAGTCACCAAATGTAGTATTTGAATTTAATAATGATGCATGTCCGCCTTCAATACAATAAGTTCCTACACGAGAGAAGTTAGTAAAAAATGATACTAACTGTGCATATCCTCGGCCTCTCACGCATATACCAATTCCATTAAACGCTACTTGTGTATAAGCGTCTACAATCATTGATTTCAAAGGAGAATACGGGTGTAATACAGAATCATCTACAATCATACCCCCAGGTCCATTACCAACTAATGGATTAGCTGAACCTGAATCTAATGGAGTATAAAACTTATCAGCTGGAGTATGAATAGCTGAACAGTTCTGAACATAAGGTGATGTTACAATATAAGCATTTGGAGCAAATGCAAAGAAGAAACCATTTCTTGGGTCTTCTAAATCGTCTATCTTACATCCTTCTAAACGTAATCCCCAACAATATGTTCCATTATTCATTAAGAATAAATTTGAACCTGAAGTTGCTGTGGTGGGTGATACTACTACTGTTCTTAAATCATCACCTAATATAGCTACATTTGAAGGAACTGTAATAGGTGCTTCTTCTGTATAATATCCGCTTTTAACTTGAATACTTTGTCTATATACTGGAGTTCCTGGATTAGCTGCTAATGAAGCTGATGCTGCGATCGCAGCGGCTTTAATTGTTCTAAATGGAGATGATAATGATTTACCATCATTTGTATCAGATCCGTCTTCAGCTACATAAAATACTTTTTCAATTGTGCCGATATCTGTTAATCCAGCACCTGAACCACTTAAATTGGTTGCT
>JACCDW011319189.1_pt1 | contig 25151 bp, 26 predicted proteins | sample 7449781 | NCBI WGS metagenome assembly JACCDW01 (sample SAMN15323449, study PRJNA562643) | freshwater metagenome | isolation source: river surface water | place: USA:Blue River Watershed | collected 2017-08-18
AACAGCAGCAGCAGGGCCACTGGTTGAAGATGGACGACGACGCGCCGCCGTGCAGGGTGCGGGGCGACGGGAGTTGCGCGGAAGGGCGTCCTTACCTCGCGTTCTACGTCAAGCAAGGGTCGTAGTCAATGTAGGCGCAGCGGTAGTTTTTCTGTCCGTCCTTTACAACACAGAGGCCATGGGCGGGTCTTCCTCGAAGCCTTTGGAACTGCCAAAGGACGTCCCGCGAAAGTACGGCAAGCTGCTTCTCGAACCGGCGGTCGTGAAAAAGTTTGACGCGCTGACGGAGCTGGTGAAGAAGAACAACGACAACGACCTGCACTTCCTGACGCAGGTGATAACGAAGATCCACGCGGAGCAGGCGCCGCTGATGCAGAAAGTGGCGGGGTTGTACGAGTCCATGCTGCAGGACGTGATACGGGTGCGCGGGATGGACCGGGACCAGGCCTACGGTTACCTGGCGGACAACAAGAACATGCAGGATTTCTTCCTGCGGATGTCGGGAGGCACGGAGGGGAGGATATCGGACGAAGACTACATCAAAGGACCGTCGGGCTCGCCGTCGGGCGGTCCCATCCGGTTGGACGTGGACCGGTTCATCGACAACCTGCGGGCCCGGGACGCGAAGACGCGGTACTATCAATTCAAGTTCATGCAGGCGACGTTGTTCCAGGCGGCGTTTGCGCATGCGATGTGGGAAATCGCCAAAGTGTTTGTCGATTCCACGGCGGCATTCCACAAGAGCCGCGAGAACGTGTTTCACTCGGTGATGAAGCAGATGTTTGGCATCATCAACAAGTACACGGGCGGCGATGCGCTGACGGTGAAGGACATGGACGACATCGAGACCATCCGGCAGCAGATGGAGGAGACGCAGCAGATGCTGGAGGTGCGCAAGCTGCTGGACCAGCAGAAGACGCTGAAGCTGCAGACCGTGTTGGAGAGCATGGCGAAGATCGACCCGGAGGGCTTCGGCGCAGACTACGGGAAGCTGGTACCAACCGTCACGGGAGCCAAGTCCCCGAGCGCATCGTCGAGCGCCGCCACAGAGCGCTTCCTGCGCGACCAGGCCTCTACCTCGACGGTCGTCGATTCCACCGCGGAAATCCGTCGCAAACTGGCGACGAAGGACCTGCCGGAGAAAGAGATGAGGGAGCTGTTGCAGGAGCTGAATTATCGCACGAATCCCAAGCCGGTGCGACAGCAACAGCCGCAGCAGCAGCCGGTGATATACAAACCACCAAAGGTGTACGGATATGCTCCGCCGCCGACGTACTATGCTGCACCTCCGTCGTCGTACCAATCTTGATGGACATGCATTCGCGAAAAGCTCTCCGACGCCAAAATATTCATGCGACAAAAGTATACTCACGGAACGATGCTGTACGGCACGGATTTGACGAACGCCTACGCGGATGGTTTCGAAGCGATTCCGGCATCGGTCCCGTCTCCTGCGGCGCCACCGTCGGCGACCGAAATCCTGATGCATCGGGAGATGGAGCAGCGGAAACAGGCCCCCGCAGCGCAACCCACCGTTGGAGCGAGCTACGCTCGCGAGTCACACCAGCAGCATCCCCCTGCTGCTTCTCCACCCGCTGCGCCGATGCTGCGTCCCCTCCCCGCGCAGCAGCAACCGCCGCAGCAGGCGTACGCGCATCATCCTCAGTACGCGCCGCGCCCCAGCTACTGGGAGCAGCTGCGTGCCACGCGACGGGACATGAGCAAGCTGTTGGTGCTGGCGCTGGCCGTGGCGGTGGGACTGGCCGTGCACCATGCATGCAAGCAGTACATCAAGTATGCACTGGCCACGCGAGACATGACGTTGTCGCACGAGACAGCGGTGCACGCCTGCTATCCCGTGGTGCTGCTGTTCCTTCTGTGGAACGTCAAGGCTCTGTTGTCTGCACGGTGACCTTTGCGACCATGCCGAGGACGAACAGGGCCATGAACACGGCTTGCATGACGGCGGGCGGGACGTCCGCCGCGAAGCGTCGACGCCTCCACCACCGGCTGCTGCGATTCGCGGCGTACACGACCAGGGACAACACCGCGGGCACGAGCAGCGCCCAGACGTGCACGGGGATGCGGTCGGGCGCGAAAGGAAACAGCAGTCCCTGCATGACGGTCTCCACGATGCGCGGACGAAAGGCGTACAGCGTGAGCATCAAGGTCATGACGCATGCGTAGAACGCCAGCATGCCGATGTACCAGGTGAGCGCAAAGGTGGACCAAGGGCGTCCGTGGGGCTGGCGGATCGCGGCATCGGCGGCGATGAGCATCGATGCCGAGATGCCAGCGATGCTGGCGCTGGCGCTGGTGAGGTCGAGCATGGATTGGATTTCTTTTTCTTCGATTAGAACATAACCCTCATGAAGGACATTCTGATTGTGTTCGGCGTGCTACTGGTCCTGGTCATCCTGATCAGCACTTTCGGCGGCTCTCTGCGGGTGCGCGAGCGGTACGAGGAGGAGCCCAAGGTACCGGCGGCATCTCCCGCACCCCCTGCGGTGAACCCGGAAGGCCCGCCCCCCGCCGTGCAGGGTCCGGAGGGTCCTCCTCCGTCCGGCGCGTCCGGCATGCAGCCGATGCAGCCGATGCAGCCCGTGGTGGAGGGCTTTGATGGCGGTGCGTACGCCGGGTTCCAGGAGGAGGAGGACGCCGTGGAGGAACCGTTCTCCACCTAAAGAACGCTCGGATGGTTGTCAAACCAATGGAACCCGCCAGCCGCCCAGCAAAGGTGGTCTACAGCATCGCGTGGAAGGCGCCGGATGCGCGGCCGGACGACGAGGGGGGACTCTCTGAGATCCTGGCCGCCAACGCGGCGTTGCACGATGCGCTGCGGAAACACAAGGAGAGCATTTCGGAGTCGGCCTTGGCGGACTGGGACCGATACAAGAAGCTGTGCAACGAATACGAGTCGGTGTTCACCAGCAGCGGCGACTTGTCGAGCTCGACGCCATACGTGCCCACGTCGCGGTCCTTCTTCAAGCTGTGGGAGATGCTGTCAGATTTCCCCGAGCTGACGGCGGCAGGGGCGGAGGGGCGGCCGATGCAGGCCGCGTTCTTGGCGGAGGGGCCCGGCGGGTTCGTGGAGGCGTTCTGCAGGTACCGTCGCAACAACCCCGGGGACCGTTTGCACGGCATGACGCTGCACACGGGGGACCGTCGGGTGCCGTCGTGGCGGCTGCCGCGGGACGTTCCGATGCAGGTGTGCGTGGGAGCGGACGGCTCGGGGGACCTGTACGACCCGCGCAACGTGGAAGCGCTGGTGCGCCAGGCGGGGGCATCGAGCTGCGACCTGGTCACCGCGGACGGCGGTTTTGATTTCAGTCACGACTTCAACGGCCAGGAGTCCGCCTCGCTGCCGCTGCTGTGGGCGGAGACGCAGGCGGCGCTGCGGCTGCAGAAACCCGGAGGCTGTTTCGTGCTGAAGGTGTACGACGTCTCCTGCGCCAACACGATGTGCGTCCTGCAGTTTTTGGCGGAGCGGTACGACCGGCTGCACGTGACCAAGCCGCTGACCAGCCGCCCCGCCAATTCTGAGAAGTACGTGGTATGCTGCGGGTACCGCGGCAGCGACAGCGACAGCGGCGCGCCCGCGCTCGCGACGCCCATGGGAAGGGCGGTGCTGCGGATGAATGCGTTTTTCGTGACGCGGCAGATCATCTACATCATCAAGACCAAGTTTTGCATCGCGCACGCGGATGCGGAACTCGTCAAGGCATTGAGCCACGCGCACGGGCTGTTGTCGAAGGAGTGGTGCCGGGCGTACGGCTTGGACACTTAAGGTCCGCGCACGTGTGACCGCAGTACGTTGAGACCCACAGCAGCACCACCATGCGCGTGCATCTTCCGAAAGACATCGATATCAACCAGGTGAGGTTCGAGGAAGGCACCGCGGCCGGGGGAGGCCTGCGCGTCCTGCGCGCGACCTACGCGGGGCAGCCGCTGGTGGTGCAGACGCCCTACACCGCGTTTTCGCTGGACGAGGGAGGGGGGGTGCTGACGCTGAAGATATCGGAAGAAGACACGGTGCGCCGTCGGAACGTCAAGGAGTTTGTGAGCATGTTGGATGCTTTCGACGAGAAGGTGCGGGACCAGGAGACGGAAGGCCGCTGGCCGGGCACCGTCGTCGACGGCGCGCTCTCGGTGCCGTACCGTGGGTGTCCCATGCTGAACGAGCGCAACCAGAGGATTTGCTCCTCCGAAGCAACGCCCGTTGCGACCGAATGCTATGCCAAGTGCGCTGCGCTGCTGCGCTGCGACGGCATCTGGAACGTCGCGGGGCACGCGGGCATCCGTTGGACGCCGTTGGCGGTGCAATTTCGCGACCCGATGATGTTCCGGGAAGAGGACGACCCAGAAAAAGAACCGGCTATTGGAAGCACGACGGAGGGATATGACGGGTGACCATGATGCCTACATTCACGCCCTGGCCGAGTTTCTGTTTGTCGAACACGACGGTCAAACGCCCGTGACCATCAAGTTTCCAGAACGCGTCGCGAAGAATAGCAAGGACCTTTTTCAATGTTTTCTGGACTTGTTGTTCGAGGGGCTGGTGCTTCGACACGGAGGAGAGGACGGCACGCTGGCGGTCCACGAAATCGCCTGGGACCAGCTGGAGGACGTCCGCGCGCGGCTGGCGTGCATCGGCGTCCGGTGCGATGTCCAGGTGGACGGTCCCTTCGAGGACCCGCCGCTGACGGTGCGCGACGCCACCGAGAAGATGCTCATGTTCCACACCCAGCCCTGCGACATGCCGCTGGACCAGTACACCTACGAGGTGGTGTCGAACAACCACCTGTACCGCATCCGTTTCGGGTGGCAGACGCCGGCGGTGGTGCGTCCAAAATGCAAACGGTAGACCCTGCGCGATTTACTCATCCGCGACCTGCATGGCCTGGCGGCACATGGGGCATCGATGTTGCGTGGCAGCCAAGCACCTGCCGCACGCGTGTCGCGCACGCTGACAGGCACATGTGTACTCCCAAAGGTCGCGGTGGGAGCAGTGGGGGACCACGCAGCGTGTGGAAGCGGTATTGTAGCGTTGGGCGCGAAGGACGGCGGCCGCTGTCTGGCTCGGCTGGTCCCGCAGCGCCTCCTGCACCACGTCGCGGATGATGTCTTTGAAGCTTTGTAACGCCTCGCGAACGATGGCTGTTCCGCGAGTCGGAAAGGCCTCCGGCGAAGGTCGGCCGTTGCCCGTGGTAGGCCCGATGAACGTCTCCAACGTGACGCGGCCGGACGCAAAGGCATCCACCACGTACTCCGACGGCTGTCCCGTCAGCTCCACGACCTCGAACGTTTCGTAGCTGCGCAGCGTGCGCGAATACTGGTTCCACAGGTACCGGCCGCCGTGCGCGTTCGATACGCGGTGGTACAGGATCATCATGTCCCGATTCACGATGTATCCGGCTTTGGCGGGCCACGCCTGGACGGCGCTGCTGCCATCGCTGTCACGGACGAAGGAGGGTTGGATGTAGGCGTATTTGACAAAGGCTTCGCGGTTGTCGTGAAGCCGCGCCCTTTGTGCGCTCGCGGCATCCAGCAGCGTCAGAGGCCTGGCATTCGCGTAGGCACCGCGCGCCACCAGCGCATGCACTTGTTCGTAGTGTTCCATTGGCTTTTTGCACGAGGCGAGTGTCTGTTCCTTGCTACGTTTGAAGAGCGTCACATGGAAATGTGTTTTTTCTCCGTCCTCCAGGCGTGCAGCTCCCAGAGGACCATCTCGAGGTGCATGTAAACGAGTCGCGCGGAGCCCACGCCTCCGTTGGTTCTCGGCGGCGGTTCCGCGAGGACGATGTCCAACACCCTGCGGTCGGGCGTCCGCCCCCCGCACCATTCGCTCGCCAGGTCCAGGAGCAGCGGCGCCACGACCGCGTACGGCGTCCGCGAGGCGACCACGCCCCTCGCGACGCGGCGTATGCTGGTGGGCATGGGTTTGTCAAAGTCTTTGTCGATTTGGCGGACCAACAGCTTGATGCTGTCTGCGGGAAGGGGGGCGCCGGGATGGTTCGAGGCGTGGGACAACAGCAAGGATGCCGCTACGGGGTCGCGGCTGCGGCGGTCCTGGGCCACGACCGGGAAGGCCAATGCAACGGGCGTTCCGCTCCCTTCCTCGCCCTCTCGCGCCCCCCTGCCGTTGGCGTTGACGCAGCAGCAGCGACTGCGCAGGCCGGCATGCAGGGCGCCGAGCGTGGTCACAAACATCAGGAAGTTGCACTGCCCTGCGGACCGGTCCAGCACGTTGCAGAGCTGGCGCTGCTGCCGTCCGGACAGCGCCTGCAGGTCGAGCAGGACCAGCTGGTGCATGTGGCCGCACACGTCGCGCGTCCCCGTCAATCGATACAGCTCTTCGATGAAGCGAGGGGCGCCGGCGCGCAGGCACATGAAGCGGTTGTTGGAAGCGAAGGGCACGACATCGCTGCTGGTATCGCACGGAGGTTCCAAGGTGCTGTCGTAGAAGTGGCGTTGCAGCGCGCGCGAGACCGCCATCAGCTGCGTGGCGCTGCGGCTGTGACACAGGATGGGGGGCATGTCCTCCGGCAATCCTTCCAGGGACAGCAGGCGGTTCAGCGCGGGATTTGCGGCACGCGCCCCGGCCAGCAATTGCGCATCCATGGCCATTGCCATTGCAACGGGTTTCTCCTTTTAGTGCCTCGACGGTGCGGTGCGCGCACCGCACGCCCCTGAAAATCAGGTGGCAATACATCAGATACGCGATGGGCATCGACGACGTGGGCTACCTGCTCGAGCATCACCAGAAGGACAGCAGCACCTTTCACGTGGACAGCGCGATGCGCAACAAGCGATTCTATCCGCTGGCCAACGAATACGCCATCACCTTTGACGAGCCGTTTCGGCTGGTGTACGGCTTCGACATCCTGGATGCGTCCCTGCCCAACGTGATGTACAACGTGGACGTCCACAACAACCGTCTGGTGTATGCGCACGTGACCCCGTCGACGACCGTGACGGAAGACTTGCAGGACGCGTACCACCGCCTGCAGGAAGTGGCAGCGTACCGGACGCGCATGGACCTCGTGGAGGCATCCGACGTCTTCCTGTGTCAGCAGTCGCACGTGGATGCCGTGCCGCCGCAGTACATGTCGACGCCGGCGCCGCAAGACTCTGGATGCTACGCATACTCTCGGTACGTCGTGTCCGGAGTGCGCTACCTGACGGACGATGCCCTCCGGGCGGACACGGACGTCTACGTGCGCGTGGCGTTGGGCACGCGGGTGTACGCGGTGCGCCGCGCGGACTGCAGCGCCCCCGTGCTGGCCGCCATCGACGAGAAACGCGTGTACCTGGACCTTTCCACCGGGAGCGCAGTGGCGGACCTGCACGTGTTCCAGGAAATCCGCATCTCCGGAGACGTGCGAGATTACCTGGTGGGGGCGGAGCTGTACGACTTCCGGGTGACCACGCACGTCGAGACGCTCATCCCGGGCAGTTACGACATCAACACTCTGTTCTTGGAGGTATCGCGCGTGCTGGGCAGCAACAACGTCTTGCTGACGGCGCCCACGGACACGACGGTGCTGAAGACGTCCAAGTACCAATACAATTGCACGAACGATTTCTACCTTGACATGGGCAGGTCGACGGTGGACGAGCTGCTGGGATTCACGACGCCGGCACGCGCGGAGGACTCGGTGTACTATCGACCTCTTGCGTTTTCCGACAAACTGTTCCTGTTCAGGAGCAAGTACAACGACTCGCTGGGTCAGTTTTTCCTGGTACAGCCGGGTGTCATCAACGTGACGGGCACGCGGTACCTGATTCTGCGTTGCAAGGAATTGGAGGACCACCTGTCCACCAACAACGCGACGGGCACGAACAATCCAGGCATCGGCATCTTCAAGATGGCCGGAGGCAACGACATCACGCACCTGCGATTCGATTTCGTCAACCTGGTACGCAAGCCGTTCCACCCCATCGGGCGGCTGACGCGGCTGACCATCAGATTCGAGACGCGCGAGGGGCAGCTGTACGATTTCAAAGGCGTGGACCACCAGATGCTGATGATGGTCAAGTACTATGCGCCGGACGTACAACAGACCTTCCGGGGGTCGGTGCTGAACCCGCGGTACACCCCCGACTACATGGCGTACATGGTAGAGACGAGCCGCCGTCAGGAACAGCAGCTGCGGGCGGACGAGTACGAAGACGAAGAAGAAGAAGAAGACGCGGAGCGGGACGGCGGGGAAGCGGACCGTCGCAACATCTGGGAACAGTGCGTGCGGTAAAACATGTGCGCGGTCAGAACGCGGGGCGGGGCCTAAACATGTGCGAGCAATGCAAACACACGATGACCTCGCACGCGTCTCTGATGTCGCCGCTCAGGAAGTACGCCGCTGCTGCGGTGCACCTGTTCGAGGAGCTGGTCCCCGGCGCCACTCAAGAAGAGAAGAGGTCCTGGTGCACGCGGGCGGTCGTCCAGACGCTGGAGGCCCTGGACGGTCACGTGCCGCTGGTGGGCGCGCTGCTGGACACGCCCATCGCCGATGCCGTGGAGAAGCGGCTGGCGGAACGATTGGTGGACTGCGTGCTGAAATCGACGTAGACATCGTCGGGCACTTAAGAAAGGGGCGTCTATGACACGTCGTTGCGAACCATGACCCAATCCCAGAACCAACAACAATACAACGGCGTCCGCTGCGCCAACTGCGGCCAGCTCGGTCACATCCACAAAACTTGTAACCATCCCACGACCAGCTACGGGGTCATCTGTTATCGGGTGATGCCGGACGGCCAGGTGCGCTACCTGCAGATCCAGCGCAAAGACTCCCTCAGCTACGTGGAGTTTCTGAGGGGCAAGTACAATCACAAAAACCGCAACTACGTGGTCCAATTGCTGCAGAACATGACGCGGGACGAGCGGCGCATGCTGTGCGACGGCACCTTCCCCGAGCTGTGGGAGCGGCTGTGGCAGACGGACCGCGGGCGCCGCAACTACATGCGGGAGTTCAACCACGCGGAACGCCAGTACAACACGCTGAAGGCCGGGTACCTGCTGGAGTCGCGCACGGGGGAGACGCGGTTCGTGTGTCTCCGGGAGCTGGTGGAACGCGACTGCTGCGACAGCCCGCACACGGAGCCGGAGTGGGGGTTTCCCAAGGGGCGGCGGTCCATCAACGAGTCGGACTTTCACTGCGCCCTGCGCGAGTTCCGGGAGGAGACGGGGGTGGCGCCGCACACGCTGCAACTCGCGCACGGGTCGAGGAGTTTCGAGGAGACGTTCACCGGACTCAACCGCACCAGGTATCGCCACGTTTACTACGTGGCGCGGCTGGACGACGCGGCGGTGGCGGACGCGGTGGGGGTGGACCCCCGCAACGCCGCGCAGGCCCGCGAGGTGCGCCGGGTGGCATGGTTTGACTACGAGGCCGCCCAGGACAACATCCGGGAGACCAACGTAGAACGCAAGGAATTGTTCAAGAGAGTCCACAACATGATTACGGGACAGTGCGGACGAATGCCGGCGGGATGTGTTTGAATTCGGTGTTTTCGTACCACAACGGTTGTTCTTCTTTGATTTGTTCCGCGGAGAATCTCGGGGGTCTCCCTGAGTCAAAGTCTCGGTAGGCATCACGCATCTGCGAAACTGCCACGTCGCTGGTCATGAGCCCGCATCCCGTTCCCAGGCCCGACACGACGACCCTCTCTACGCCTGGGGTGTCAGCAGCGCACGAGAGGACAGCGTACATGGCGTGGTATGCGTTGTGTGTGCCACGCACGTCCTGAGGCAACCACATGGTGGGAGCGGCGATGAGATGGACGCCAGGGTGCTGGGTGGGCACGCACACGGCGCGTCCGATGGGCAAGTGGCGTCGGCCGAGGAGTGTTTCGATGCCCAGGGCGGAGATGGCCTCCTTCACGCGTTGTTCGATGCCGGGAAACATGATGCGGGACAGCACGTAATCGATGCCGCCATCCATGAATCCCAGCGAATTGGCGGGACTCACGAAAGCCGTGCCTGCTTCTACCGGGACGTCTTTGATGTCGGTCCAACCCAAACACTCGACCTCTGACCAACCGCCCCGCAGCGCGGCGGCGACGTTCTCCCCATGGAGATCGACGAGCGTCACTCGTACCATTGTCGTGAAAATACAAAATATCCTTATTTCATGTGTAGAGACGAGGCATGCATGAAGTCGAAACGATAGAGTCGCTCCTCCGGGAGTACGACGACTGTCGCACGGACGTGGAGTGTCAGCGCATCGTGGTGCGGCTGGACGCGGTGCGCACCAGGCTGCACGCGACCTCCTACATGAACGGGCGGCCGACGCCGGGCGCTCCCGATTTCGCCTGCGCCATCGCGGCGAACGACAAGAGCTTGCTCCGCAACTCTGGAGAAACCGGCGCCGAGGATGCGTGTGCAACCGACCATTTCGCGCTGACGCCGCACCAGGTGTTCGTCAAGCAGTTCATGCGGTCCTACAACGGCTTGCTGTTGTACCACGGCGTGGGCACCGGGAAGACCTGCACGGCCATCACCGTGGCGGAGGCCATGCTGCAGCAGAACGGCGGACCGTTCCGTCGTCCCGCCCTGGTCATCATGCCCAAGACGCTGAAGAGCCGGTTCCGACGGCAGGTGTTCGATGCCGCGCGCGTCGACGCCGACACGGGCGACAGCCTCCAATGCACCGGGGCCGAGTACCTGCGCATGGTGCCGGACTACATGTCCCTGCAGAAGGACGAACTGCAGCGCCGAGTGGATGCCGTGATCGCGGAGCGGTACCACCTGTACACCTTTGTGGAGTTTGCCAACCACGTCCAGCGCATGGTGGATGCGGTGCACCAGCGCGTGAGCGACCCGGAGGAGAGGGACGCTCGCGTGGCGCGGCAGGTCCGGGCATTCATGAGCGACCGCCTCGTCATCATCGACGAGGCACACAACTTGAAAACGGACGAAGATTCGGCGGACAAGATAGTGCCGCCGCTGGTGGAGCTGGCCCTGCGTCACGCGCACAACTGCAAACTGCTGCTGCTGACGGCCACGCCCATGTTCGACAGGGCATCTGAAATCGTTTGGCTGATGAACCTGTTGCTGCTGAACGACAAGCGGCCGCTTCTGGATGCCCGCTCGCTGTTTCAATCGGGTGCCGGGGACGAAGAAACGGATGGTCAAGACATCCTGCGGCCGGGAGCAGCGGAAGCGCTGGCCGCGACCTTCCGGGGCTACGTGTCACACGTGCACGCGGACGACCACCCCATGCTGTTCCCGACGCTGCTGACGCCCGATGTCGACGTCAACGCGCGTGGCTCCGTGTTCCCACCGGCCGAGTACCCAAAGCTGGATGCGTACGGCCGGGCGATTCCCAAGTCGCAGCAGCTCCGCGACACCCAGTTGGTCCGCAGCACGATGCTGAAGGGCGGCCTGCAGCACCTCACGTATCAGTCTCTTGCGCAGAACACCTGGCGAAACCAGGACGTCGCGGCATCGGACCAAACGGAACGAAGCTCGCTCGGGACGCTCATCGAGATGTCCAACATCGTGTACCCGGCGGAGGAAGAGCGCGACCGGGTGGGCGCACGAGGACTGCGCGCGTGTTTCGTTCGGCGCGCCAACGGCAAGTACGCATACGCGCCGGCGGTGCTGAAGCATCACGGCGAGTTCCTGGACGGCGCCCACCTGGGCATCCATGCACCCAAGTTGGCGACCGTTCTGCGGTACGTCCAGAGCTGCACGGGCATCGCGTTCGTGTACTCGCGCTGGCTGTCCAGCGGCCTCGTGCCGCTCGCCATGGCCCTCGAGCACGCGGGTTTCGACCGGTACGAGGGCTCCAACCTGTTGTCGCGGGGCCCTTCGCGGAACGCCCGTGGCTCCTTCCGTTACGTGCTTCTGTCTGGCGATGCCAAACTGTCTCCCGACAACGACCGCGCCATACGTGCGGTGAACGCCGACGGCAACGCCACCGGAGATGTGGTCAAAGTCGTGCTGTGTTCGACGGTGGGCACCGAGGGCTTGGATTTCAAAAACATCCGTGAGATGCATCTGGTGGACCCCTGGTACAACTTCAGCCGCATGCACCAGACCATCGGGCGCGCGGTCCGTCGCTGTTCGCATGTGCAGCTGCCCCCCTCGCATCGCAACGTCACGGTGTACCATCACGCGTGCGTGGCGGCGGAAACGGAACGCAGGGAATCAATCGATTTCCGGGTGTATCGCATCGCCGAAATCAAACAGCGCGTGGTCGACGTCATCCAGGCGTCCATGAAGGCCAACGCTGTGGACTGCGTCTTGAATGCGAGTACAGCGGCGTCTTACACGATGGACATCGTCACGTCGCAGGGCACCGTGGTGAAAAACTGGAAGGTCACCGCCGGACGCGGAGCCGCGTGTTCTTGCAAGCCACAGGAAAGCGAGCAGGGCTTTGCGACTCGCGACCTTCCGTCGCTCGACATCGGTTCTGCCTTGGAAGACCACGTCCCGCCGTACGCGCGGCGCATTGCGACCATGTTCAGGAAAGTCCAGCGTCCCGCGTACGCCTACGATGACCTGCGGGATGCCTGCGCCGCGTCCCTGAAAGACCGCTTCGACGAGCGCGTGATGCTGGTGGCTTTGCAGAGCCTGCTGAGGGACCGCACGCTGGCCTACGTGGGGGGCGTGTACGTCAGCTTTGCGCACGTGCAGGAATCGCCGTCGATGCGCCTGCGGCTGCCCCCCGCTCCTTCCCGAGAGGACGCGACCGGGGACGTGTTCGAGACGCTGCAGGGGCGCATCCAGGCCGTGAGGCGTCACTTGGACAGCGCGAAGGGCTTCGAAGACGCGCTCGTGGACCACGCGGTGGACCGCCTTCGCAGCGACGAGTTGCGCATGGTGGTGACATCGCTGGTGAGGGGACTGACGCAGCGACCGTCCCAGGTGCTGTCTGCGTTCGAAACCCAGGTGCTGCAGAGCCTGCGGCGTTCGGGGGGGCTGGTGGGAACGTGGCCGCGCATAGATTACTACTTTGACTCCGCCCTGCATCACCCCTGTTTTCATCACGTGCTCCCATCGGGAGACATCGTGCCCTGCACGCGCCAGCAGAACCAGGCGCTCCTGCAGCAAGCGTCCTCCTCTCGTCCGTGGCCCGCGGGGTACCGGGCGTTCATGTCGTTCCGCAAAGGCATCCCCCACTTCAAGCTGTGGCACGATGGCAAAGAACATTCGCAGGGCTACGTCTGCCAGCAGACCTCCATGCTGACCACCCAGGCGCTGAAGCGGCGCATCGCGACGCTGCACCGGCACGTGCTGAAGGGCGACCGCAAGCACGTCAAGACGGTGATGTGCGACGCCTACGAACTCGTGCTGCGCTCGCGGGGGGAGGCGGATTTCGCGCGCCCCTTGCATCACTACGTCTGTTCGATGTCCGCTTCCAAGCAGTCCGGCAGGTCGTGATGGTCCGTGGACCGCGCGGCGCGGCGGCCGTACCTCTTTTTGGCTGCCGCAAACTTGTTGTGAGATGCCGTTTTGCGCACGAGTCCCTTGTCGACCTGTTGCTGGTTGCGGACCAGGACGTCGATGTACTTTGACACGTGCTCCTTCTGACGGTCCGTTTTGGCGACCGAGCGGATGATGCCGTTCCAGTCGTCGGCGGGGACGTCGCCGTGCTGCTGGTGGTGAGAGGCCGTCGCGTCATCGTCTTCCGGTCGGTTGCCCTCCTCCCCCCCGCGGGTGATGAGGTTGCTGTAGTCGTTGTAAATCTTGCATTCGCTTATCTTGCGCTCGTATTCGTCCAACTTTTGCTTGTTGGCCAGGCAAAACTCCGTGAAGCGCTGTATATCGTGCACGACTTCTTCGGGCAACGTCGAGAGGTTGACGAAGGCGCCGTTGTTGTTGTGCGTGCACGCGATGCCGCGCGTCGTGAGAATCTTGTAGATTTCATGGTGTTCGATGGAGGACAGCGAGCCTATCTGCTGCGCCAGCGCCCGCCTCGGATTCGTCGCCATGGCTGTTTGTTTACCCCGCGAGGCTGGCTTTATAGGTCGTCGTCCGCCGCTTCCGTGGCATCGTCGGCATCACGGTCATCGTCGGTGTCGTAGAAGCCGCCCTCGCTGTCCTGCTCGACGTCCGACCCCACCAGCGTGATTGCTTTGATGTTGTCCTCCGCGCCGCTCTCGTCTCCGTCCCCGGCCGGAGGACCATCGATGTCGGGGTCCCCCTCGACATCCACATCCTCCTCCTCGCTGTCTCCAGCGTCGTCGTCCTCGTCGTCCATGTCGCCGCTATCGTCTGCGTTGTCGCTCTCCTCCTGCTGCTGCTCGGTGTCCTCTTCGTTGGACAGGCGGGATACACGCAGGGGTGCTGCTTGCTGCGCGTCGCCTGCGACCACGCGTCCGACCACGGATATCTTGAGCGCGCCCACGCTGAACTTCTTGGCCAACACTTCGACGTGGACATCGTCATTGATGTGGAGCGTCTCCAGGTCGACATCGGACTGCAGGCTCACGCTCTGGCGAGCCACGATGATTTCCAGCACCGGCACGCGCCGGCCGTCTTCCAGCACCACCCCCGCCTCGCAGAGGATACCAAACTTGTTCATGTTGACGATGCGGGCGCGCACCACGCTGCCCGTCAACGGATTGCACACGTCCGCGCAGTACTGGACCTGGTACGTCACGTCGCCGTTGAGCATCGCCATCTCCACGCGGCCCATGGAGACTTTCACGATGTCGACGGACCCGGGGCGCACGAAGCCGTGGCGGGTGCACACGCCGTCCACCCGGTCGCGCAGCTTGCGGCCGATGACATCCCGCACGTCGCAGTTGAGCTCCCACGGCCGGAGCTTCACGCGGTCCTTGAGCAGCGCCCGCAGGAACAGAGATTCTTCCATGGTCCCCGTCCCGTCGTATACTGCTCACGCCGACAATTTACCGTTTATAGTGCGCCTTCACACAATAAAGCAAAACAGCAATAGCAATAGCAGCATGGATTTTCCCGACCTGGGTCTGCTTTCGTTCCTGGAACGCGAGACATCGGCCCTTCGAGAAATCGAAGCCCAGCGTAGCGAGACCTACACTGAACCTCCACCCTGGCTGCGAAAGGACGCCGCGGACGGTTCGGCCTACTTGGTGCTGTGCGCCCTGGATCCGACCACCGCCGTGTTGCAGCGCGATGCCGTGCTTGCGTGCGTGCGTCGGCTGTACCAAAGACTGCACAGTTCCCTCCTCGATTCGAGTACGTTCGACCCGGGACATTTCACGGGCCTGAGCGCGGCGGCATGGCGCTGCATCGCGACCAAACTGCAGCGCACGGTGCTGCTGTGCGACCCGACGACGCCTCCTCTGCTGACCGCGTACGCCTGCTGCAACGGCAACGGCAACAGCCCTGACAACATGAGCGGCGATGACAAGTGCATGATGCTGTTGCGCCTACCGTCGCCTGTCAATGACGTCCAAAACCCTCCGGGCTTTGCGAGCCTCAACCAAGTCGCGACGGTGGAGCAGGGCATCGCGCACGCGAAGCGTGTCATCCTGGAGTCGGGGAGCCTGCAGGCCGTTCACGCGCGCCTGGAGCGCATGCTGCGGAAGGACCTGGACACCCTGCGTCACGCTCTGGCCGTGCCCATCCCCGGAGGAAAGCGAGCATCGAAATCACAGTTGCTGCAGCTGCTGAAGGCCTGCATAAAGTCGGACACCGTATTAACCAGGACGGAATAGGTGTGATGTCTCGAGCGAGCGTTGCGTCTTCGCGCGGAAAGATACAATTGTCGACGCCAGACAGCGAGAAGCTGCGGGGCTGGCTCGCAGGCGGCTCCAAAAGCAACGACCATGAACAAGAAGTGGAAGCGGTGCTGCAACGCCGTCTCACGCGCGCGCAGTTTCAGGCGTGCATGCGCTGGCTGACGGCCAAAGCCGACTGGAAGACCTCCGCTTCTGAGGAGGAGACCCTGGACGTCAGCACGGCCGACGGCCTGCGCGTGAGCATCCGGGGGCGGGAGGCCATCGCGCGGTTCTGGAACACGCAGGCGGTCGCCGCTGCGGACGCGACCATCGTGCGCAAACGCCGGGCGGACGCGCCCCTGGAGCTGCCGGAATACAATTTCCGGATCAATTGCAAGACCGAACAGCCGGTGGACGACGACGGGGCCGCGCTGCACCTGCGCGCGCTGTCTTCCATGCACAAGCACTTCCGCCTGAAGAAGCGCGTCACGCTGAGGCATGTCGGCTGCGAGGGCGTGCGCATCGACATGACGCAGGTGCGTGCGGCGCCGGCCCGGGTGGTCCGCCCCTCGGACAGCCCTCTGTTGTCCACGGCGCCCCAGTACGAGGTGGAGGTAGAAGTGGAAGGGCGAGCGAGCGAAGCTCGCGAGTCTCTCCTTCGTGCCATGGAAGCGGTGCTGCGCGGGCTGCACGAAGGCTTCTGGCCGGGCGCGGCATCGGTGCGGGACCGCGTGCTGGCCGAGTACCTGCAGGTGGTGGGGAAAGGCGGAGCGCAGGGCCTGGAACGCGCGCGCAAGTTTCCGCGACAGCACTTTGTGGGACCCATGCCGGTCACGCTGGAACGCGATGCCCTGCCCCTGGCGCGGGAGTATTGCGTGACGGACAAGGCCGACGGCGAGCGCTACCTGGCCTTCGCGAGTCCCTCCGCGAGTGCAGCAGGTCTGGTCTACTTTTTGAACAACCGCCTGGAGCTGCGGGAGACGGAGCTGAAGCTGCCGGCGGGGACCCTGCTGGACGGCGAGCTGCTGGCGGACGGGCGCTTCGCGGCCTTCGACATCTACCTCGACGCAGGGAAGGACGTCCGTTCGCTGCCGCTGATGGCCAAAGGGGACTCCCGGCTGAAGCGCCTGGAAGCCGTGTGCGTCGACAAAGAGGGCAGGCTGCGTTGCAAGCGGTTCTCGGGAGAGGGCGAGACGCCCGCGGCGGCCGCGCGGCGCATCCTGCTGGAATCGCGCGCGGGCCAGTTCCCGTATCGCATCGACGGACTCATCTTCACGCACCGGGGGCTGGCGGTGGGCGCGGATGCCGTGGGCGAACCCGCGTCGGCGCAGTGGGGTGGCGGGCGCTGGAAATCGACGTACAAGTGGAAGCCCGCGCAGGACAACAGCATCGACTTCCTGGTGCGCTTCCCTTCCGCGGACGCGGGTGCTCGCGACGACCCCCGGGTGGTCATGGGCGTGGCGCCGTTGGAGGAGGGCATCCACAAGGTGCTGCATCTGCACGTGGGATTCCACACGCAATACGACCAGCCCATCGATGCCATGACGTACCTGACCAGCAACAACAAGCACACGAAACAGGCGTCATCGCAAGGCAAGTACATCGCGCGCCGGTTCCATCCGGAAGACGAAGGAGACGAGGACACGCCCTACCACGAAGCCTACGTGCCCCTTCCGTCAGCGGGGCCGCCGCGGTGCGCCAACGGGGACGAGATTCTGGAGGGCAGCGTGGTGGAGTTTGCGTACGGCGGCGAGGCGGATGCCCCGTTTTCGCCGTTCCACTGGAAGCCGTTGCGGGTGCGGTACGACAAGACGGAGGAAGCGGCCGCCAGCAGCCCGCCGCGCGTCACGGCCAACGACAACGCCACCGCCAACAGCGTGTGGCGGTCCATCCGGCAGCCCGTGACCGAGGCCATGGTGACCGACGGGACTCTCCCGTTGCCCTCAAAGGACGTCAGCAACAACAGGTCGGTGTACTACGCGCTCGACGGGGAAAGCGACATGAAGGGCATGCGGACCTTTCACAACCAGCACATCAAGCTCCGCACCCTGCTGCTGCCGCTGAAAGAGCACGGCGTGAAATCGTTGCTCGACATCGGTTGTGGCAAGGGAGGCGACCTTCACAAGTGGCAGCAGCTGGGGCTGCGACGCGTGGTGGGGCTGGACCTCTTCGCGGACAACATCAGCAACCCGGTCAACGGCGCGTACGCCAGGCTGTCACAGGTGACCAGGAGGGGCTCGCTGGAACACGACACCAAGTACGCGTTCGTGCCGTACGACGTCGCGCAGCCCATCGACGCCGTGCACATCAATCGCCTGGACGACGCGTCCGACCGCATGGTGATGCAGACGCTGTGGTCCACGATTCCGCGGCAGATGGTGAAGCCCAAGGAGTTGTCCGCCTACTACGGAATGGCGGCGGACAAGTTCGATGTCGTCAGCTGCCAGTTCGCCGTCCACTACTTTTTCGGCGACGAGGCGACGCGACAGGTGTTTGCGGACAACGTGGCCACCAACCTGCGTCCGGGCGGGTTCTTCGTGGGGGCGTGCATGGACGGCGAGAGGGTGCGAGCGGCGCTGCGAGACGTTCCCAAGGGAGGCGAAATAAGCGCGACGGCGGCCGGCGGTCGTGTGGCGTGGAGCATTCGCAAGGAGTACGACGACGATGACGACCACACCCCCCAGAGCATCACGGTGTACGTGGACAGCATCGGCACGCGGAACCGCGAGTACCTCGTGGACGCCTCCGTTCTGCAGGCGCTGCTGGAGAAGCGGGGGCTGCGCGTGTTTGCGTCGGGCTCCTTCGAGGACGCCTACGAGGCGTACCTGGCACAGGAGGGGAAGGCGGTGAAGCTGTCGGACGTGGAGCGCCGGTTCAGCTTCCTGAACCGCTACTTTGTGTTCCGCCGCGAACAGAAAACAGGGTAGTAGCAAAGCTGCGATGCTCTGCGATTTTCGTTGCATGAAAGCAATGGAGTCGCGAGTCCCTGCACCACAGGCCTCCAGAGGCCTTTGCGAGTCCTCCTCGCAGTTCGTGTGGGAGGCGTTCGCGTCCTTTTGTAAGCAACACCCCTGGCTGGTGGCCTTCAATTTCGCGTTCCTGCTCCTGTTTCCCGTGGAGAGCATCCTGCTCCCGCGGCTGTACGGCAGCGTGATCACCGCCATCCAGAGCAGCGACCACGCCAACCTGCTGCACGCCTTTGTGATGCTCGTCGCGACCAGCATCGTGACCAAGGCGGGCAGCGTGGCCGCGGAATGGCACGATGCCATCGTGTTTCCGAGGCTGCAGAGCCACGTCCGGCAGCACATGTTCGCCCTGCTGCTGTCGCGTCACGACGCCGGCGCGGAGGATGCTGCATCTGGCAGCTTGGTGGCGCGGTTCGGGAACATTCCCCGAATCACCACCTCGGTGTTGGAGCGGCTGCAGATGGTGTTCATTCCCAACGTGATGATCCTCATCGCCGCCAGCATCTACATCGCGGTGACCACGGATGTCGTCTTGGGTATCAGCATCGCCGCGCTCAGCGTCTTCGTGATGTTCGTCGTCTCCACGACCCCACGGTTGTGCAAGCTGTTTTCCACGGAATCCGCGCGAGCCCTGGTGGACGTCTACGACGAAATCGACGACGTCTTCCGCAACATCACCTCCGTGCACGAGCGCCAGCAGTACGCGGCGGAGACGGCGCGGATGCGAGAGTACGAACATGACAACACGCAGGCCACCTACCGGAGCATGACGTGCAGCCTGAAGGTCAAGGCGGTGCTCTTGCCGATGGTCATCATGCTGCTGGTCCTGTTCGGGTACCGTTCGTACACCGCGTTCCAGCAGGACCGGCTGCAGGTGGCCTCCTTCGTGGTGGTGTTCATCCTGATCATGCAGCTGCTGGGCGCGCTGACGGTGATGGCGGACCAGATGAACGACTTCACGGCGGCCTGGGGTACCCTGCAGGCCGCGGACCATCTGTTCGCGCAGACGCACGACAAACCGGACGCAGCGCCGCAGGCGACCGGTGAGGCGGCTCCTCTTTCCTCGCCGCAGGGCTGCATCGAGGCGCGGGACGTGCGGTACGGGTACGCGGGCAGCCGCAGACCCGCGTTGGACGGCGTGTCGTTCAAGGTGTGTCCGGGAGAGCGCGTGGCCATCGTGGGCTCGATAGGGTGCGGCAAGACGACGATGCTGAAGATGCTGTTCAAGTTCATAACGCCGCAAAGCGGCACGTTGACGTGGGGCGACGTGGATTTCAAGGACATCCCCACGACCCTGCTGCGCGAGCGCGTGGCCATGATCCCGCAGACGCCCGTGCTGTTCAATCGCAGCATCTACGAGAACATCACGTACGGTCACGAGGGGGTGTCGCGGGAGCGGGTGATGTCGATGCTGAGGGAGCTGGGGCTGGAGGAAGTGGTGATGGGGCGCGAGGGGGGCTTGGATTTCGTGGTGGGCAAGAACGGTTCGAAGCTGTCGGGCGGGCAGCGCCAGCTGATATGGTGCATGCGGGTGATGCTGGGGGACCCGCAGCTGCTGCTGATGGACGAGCCGACGGCGAGTATCGACAAGAAATCAAAGGAGCGGCTGCTGCGGCTGCTGCGTCACATGATGAAGGACCGCACGGTGGTCATGGTGACGCACGACGATTTCCTCATGAAGCAAGCCACGAGAGTGTTACACCTCTGCGGAACACCGCCTGCTCCTTGAACAGCATCCTACTGGCGAGATGCCAGAGGGCCCCGTCTGCTTAGCTGCCTCCTCATGCATTGAACAGACGGAACACGCGCGAGATGCGCTCCCTGCAGATGGGGCACTTGAACTCCGTCAGCTGCCTCATGCACGACGCGCAGACGTGGTGGCCACACTGCATCGCAATCAGGGTGTGCTGGCCATTGTCGTAGTCATTGAAGCAGATGCTGCACCCGGTAGGCACATCGCGATTGGTGGCCACGCCAGCGTGCTCCAGGACGCCGTCGACGAAGGCTTGGATGCTGTCGGCGTTCATGTTCAGGGGCGCTTCCACGAGCGCGGGGTGTTCGACATCCTGCAGCATGTCGTGCAGCACGTGGACGGACCACCACAGGCGGGCAATCGTTTTGCCACGGCGCCTGCGCTCGGCGCGGCATTCGTCGCAGGTCCGGTGATGATTGCACGGCATGGTGACGGTTGTAGGTTGCAGAGAATGTACAGAGATGTTGTACGAGTTGGCGAACAAATAGAAATCACTTTTTTTTTCTTAGAATGGGCTCTTTCAGCACAGTGAACACGGTGCGTAGGGCAACGTGGGAAATGGAAACGTTGCATGGAATTGACATCGACATCGAAATCGGAATCGACATGGCGGCGCCTGATGTCTACATGACTTGCTTCAGAACACGGGAACAATCCCGTGGTTGAAACTGATGCTGCGGATGCTGTCCCACGACACGCCCAACGTCTTCATGATGGCGATCTTCTTTCGAGGGCCAGACATGCGGACGCCGTACGACAGCGGGCGCGCTCCATACCCGTACTCAGCGTCATTCATGCACTCCTCCACGCCGCAGTCGTTTGCCACCAGCGCGTCCACGGGCGCAACGGTCAGCTCGTACACTTTTGGAGCCACCGTGTCATCTAACACGCGCACGGACTCCACTTTGCCCAGGAGCTCGCGACTGTCGCCGCGGTACACGTAGCGGTCTGCGGATTCGTTCAGCATGTGGGCGTCGTGATATCCACGGGGCTGGCCGTGGTACTTCACGACGAAGCGCCCTTCCTGCGATTGGGTGATGGTGTCGCCATAGTGGTAGGTTTTGTTGTTGATGGACTGCTTTGTGTCGCGAGCAAAGATGTAGACAGTCCGAGCACTCCTACGGCGTTTGTCTGGCCGCGCCATGGTGTCCTGCTTGCACCCGAGGTGCAGTGGTATGCTACTGTACAACAGTGTGGTAGGAATCATTTTTTTTATGACACGACCGGTTCGAACAGAAATCGTCGGCATCGAGTAACCACACTCATGAGTATGCAGGTCATGGAACCGGTCAGAGTCAGCTGCTGCGCCGCCCGTACGCCATGGCGTCGTTGTACAATATATCGTTTCATAGAGCGCAGATTCCTTTTCAAAAAATTACCACATGACTACAACCAGCGATCCGCGATTCCCTGTGAAATACGGTACGACTTCTTGATGTAGTACTCGTATTTTGAAGCGATTTTAGGATTGCACGCGCATGCCTGGCAGATGTCTGACGCAGCATCTACGCACTTGCCATCTGCGTAGATGGGCCAGTGCTTCTGCTTGTAGGCATCGTGCTCGGATTTCACCCGGCGCGCTTCTACTCTCAATGACTCCATCCGAGCGTCCGTGTCCGCCATGGTCACTTCGGCTGTTGTCAGCTGGCATTGGTACTGCTCGATCTTGGCCTTCTCATCATCACGGCGCCGACGTTCGTCCACGTTCATCTTGAGTCGCTGTGCGAGCGGAAGGTCCAAGTCCTCCTCTTCATACTGCTGCGCAGTGACCAGCGCCTGCTTCAGCGCCGTGACACGACCCTCCACAACCACATATTCATCCCGTGCTTCGCGGAGGTTGCGCATCGCGGTGTTGAGCTCCTTGCGGTCCATCTCGTAGGGGCAATCACACAGGTCGCATTTGCAGCGGTTGACGTGGGTCAGCGCATCTCGCATGTACAGAGGGTAGCATACGCTCCATTCGCGCATGCGTGTCAACTCATCTTCTTTGGAAGGGTCGAACTTTTCGATGAACTGGTCGTCTTCACCTTCCAGCTGCACACGGACCAGCTCGTACTGGGCACGGTGTGCAGCTCGGTACACATAGTCCTCTTCACACATTGTCACGATGAATGCATACGGGTCCGGTTGCGGTTCCCCGTTTGCAATAGTGATGTTGCCCCAATCCTCGCCCCTCAGCACCCTGCCACTGTCCATGTTTGGGCGGGCCTTCGCTGTCAACGGGTACCCCCTCAGCAAGATGCTGTATGCGGCGGAGTTTGTGGGGTTGCCTCCAACACAGTTGCTGACCAGCATCACCCGGGCGGTGTCGGATGCTGATGGTATAGAACGTATGGAGATGGAAGCATGAAGAAATCGTTTTTTTACAGTGTTTAGAGCGCAGCCCCACTGATGAGTTGCAAATGCAGCAGACATGTACAGACCACCGCCGCCTGATGCTTCTGATGTCGATGCTGAAACCGCCGCCCTCCCCCCACACCACCTTTTGGGCCCGCGAAGCCGCCGCGCGTCGCCATCTGGCCGCGTTCCGCATCCAGCAGAGGTATCGAAAAGCGACGAGCGACCCTGCGCACGCCATGTGTCGCCGCCGATTGCTGCGGGAGTTTGCAGAACTGGTCACCAATCACCTCCCGCCAGAGCATGGGCCAAGTTGTGGTAAGTGACCCTCGTGTGGGGCACGGCGCAGCTGTAGGACCAGCGGAAGGGCAATACCAGGGCGCGATCGGGCGTCAGACGCACGTCCACGAAATGCTGCTGCTGCGGTGGCGTGATGGACAATGTGGTGCCTTGGTGCGGCACGATGGCCGTGAAAGCGCCTCCGCAAAGGTGCTTCGTGCCGCTCCCCTGCACGTCATGCCGACGCGCGTACATGTACATGTACCGCATGAAGCCATCGATGGCTTGGGGTCCGCCGGCTGCCAAAGACATCACGATGGGCTGCTTCTCCAGGAGCAGGTCGGAGGACGCACGCGCGGTGTCTTCGACCTGCAGGATGGTGACCTGGGCCGGAAAGCTGGTGACGTAGCGATGGTTGAGCACCATGAGTCCCAGCAGGACCACGAGAAGGAGCAGCACGACTTTCATCTGCATGCCGTCCGCTTTGTACTGGGAGTGCACGTTTTTGGTGTGGACGCTGGTGCGCGCGGGCGGTACCCGGCTTAAAACTTCTGCGGGTAGGAGAACACTCACTACGAAACCATGGCATCGGCGGCAGCGATGTTCGACCTGTTCAATGCCAAGCTGCAGGAGTTTGTGCGCGACCTGGCGAAATCCTTCCCCGAAGTGGAGGACTTTAAAATGTTCAAGACGGGGCTGGCGCTGGCCATCGGCATGTCCGCCACGAAGCCGCAGCAGATGTTCGACGTGTTCGTGGCGCAGCGGTACTCCAAACAAATCATGGAGCGCGACGAAGCGTTCTTCGACGACCACGATTTCAGCCAGGTGACGGCGCTGACGGACGATTTCGACATCGTGCGTCGCCTGCGTGGGGTATGGGACAAGATGGACGCCGCGAACAAGGAGGCGGTTTGGAAATACCTGCAGGTGCTGCTGGTGCTGAACGGTAGGTGCAAGAGCACTTAAGACGAATGCGACGTATTCCTTGCATTACCCCCATCCCGTCCGCGATGCACGCCCGCATCTTCGGCAACATGATATCCGACCTGCGCGGTACCAGCACGTACATGAAGAGCAAAATCAAAAAGGTGACCCGCGACCACGAGGGCGGGTGGTCTTCGCCGTCGCACGCGGACGCGTTCCGCGACGCCGTGCGTCCCCTGGCGGCCGCCGTGACGGAGGCGCAGACGGGCGAGGCGTTCATGCAGCTCCCCGCGGTGCGCGCGGTGCCGGTGTTCCCTGGGCTGCCGCTGGGGGTGGTGGACGACAGCCTGACGCCGACGGACCGCGTGGCGCTGCGCAAGTACGTGTTCATCCTGTTTGCGTTATCGCAGACCGATGACCAGGAGGGGGTGCTGAAAGAGTACAAGCGGATTCAGACGGGCGGGACCGACGACGACGCCGGCAAAGAGGAATCGACGCTGTCCCCCACGCTGACCAAGGCCATGCTGCTGCTGTCCGAGTGCTTTGCCGCCACCGCGGGACCGGCGGGAGGCGGTGACGCTGCGGCGTCCTCCGCCGAACAGCTGCTGCACAACACGAAGATCGGACAACTGGCAAAGGAGATTTCGTCCGAGGTCGATTTCAGCCAGCTGAACGTCAGCAAACCGGAGGACCTGCTGAACGTGAACAACCTGCTGGGAGCCGACGGACCGCTGTCGTCCATGATCGGCCAGGTGAGCTCCAAGATTCAACAAAAGTTACAAACGGGCGAGCTGAAGCACGAGGAGCTGCTGTCGGAGGCCATGGGGCTGCTGAAGACCTTCGACGCGGGCGGTGCGCTGGGCGGGATGCTGAACCCGGACCTGCTGCGGCTGGCGGCCCCCCTGATGAGCGGCCAAAGGCCGCCTGGGACGAGCGGGATTCAGAGGAAGTAGTCCGCAGCGCCGCCTGCGGGACCGTCCGCGCGGTTGAGTTCGGCGCCGATGACGAACTTGTTGTTTACCTCACAGCCGGAGAACCGGGGCCACTCGCGCGTCTCCACCTTGACGACCATGGCCTTCTCGAAGAAGGGCGTGTGGTACGTGCTCTTGTTGACGCGCTCCTGCTTGAATCCGTTCTCGCGGCAGTGGGCGTTGTACAGCTTGGTGAAGTCCGCGAACAGCATGTAGGCGTCGCTGGCGATGCGCAGCTTCCCGGAGTCCAGCAGGTTGCGCATGCCG
>JACCDW010362965.1_pt1 | contig 25141 bp, 8 predicted proteins | sample 7449781 | NCBI WGS metagenome assembly JACCDW01 (sample SAMN15323449, study PRJNA562643) | freshwater metagenome | isolation source: river surface water | place: USA:Blue River Watershed | collected 2017-08-18
GATAAAACTATACCTCACAATGAACTAGTTAGAATTCGTACAAGAACAGGACATCAGATACTGCTACACAACAGTGAAGATTTAATCTACATAGGCAATGCCAAAGGCACTACTTGGATAGAATTAACCAGCAATGGAAAAATAGACATTTATGCACAGGACAGTATCAGCATTCATACTGAAACTGACTTGAATGTAACTGCTGATAGAGATATAAATTTTGTTGCAGGAAGAAATATTAATTTTAATGCCGCAGAAAACTTTTTTATGACTTTGGGAACAAACTATGAGATCAAAGCCGGTGGTGATGGCAAGTTAACTGTTGCTGGACAGAGCAACATCAAAGCTGGGGGCGACCATGTAGAAACTGCGGCAAACATACACATGAACGGCCCAGCTGCCGCTGAAGCCGCTGTCGCGCCTAAGGCGCAAAGGATTCCTTTGCATGAGCCCTGGGCCGGACACGAAAACTTGGACCCATTGAGTCATACACCTGATAAAACTGAAGCAGTTGAAACTCCAGAATTAGTAGAACCACAATTTTTTAATCAATATACTACTTCGACTGATACCTTTGCTAAAGTTAGGGGAATTGAGGATTAAATAATTTTATGTCTACACAACGTTTATATGAAAAGATCACAGTAAAGGGCAAAGCTCCAACCAATGAGGCGCCTTTACCTAGGACATATAGGGGATTCAGTACTGTTAGTGCTGACAGCGAAAGTTATACACTCTATGATCTTGCACTAATAAAACAGGATTTAATCAATCATTTTCATATTAGACAGGGTGAAAAATTAAGTGACCCAGAGTTTGGCACTATAATTTGGGACATGCTCTTCGAACCTTTAACTGAAGATTTAAAAGAGTTAATACTTAAAAACGTAGAAGACATTATCAATTACGATCCTAGAGTTCGTGCTGATGAAGTTGTTGTTACCAGCTACGAAAGCGGCCTACAAATAGAGTGTACAGTAACATACCTCCCATATAACGTATCAGAAACGCTACAGTTTAGGTTTGATCAAGCCAACGGAATAGTCACCTAATAATAATAGCACATAATAAAAACCGCTAAATATCGATATATAGGAAGCGGATATGTCATCAACTGATAGACAAAATAGATTACTAGTAGCAGAAGACTGGAAAAGAATTTACCAGAGCTTTAGAAATGCTGATTTTCAAAGCTATGACTTTGAAAATTTACGTAGGGTAATGATCAATTATCTACGTGAAAATTATCCAGAAGATTTTAACGATTATATCGAATCAAGCGAGTATCTCGCTCTTATTGATATGATTGCATTTCTAGGTCAAAGTATTGCTTTTCGAGTAGACCTAAATGCACGTGAAAACTTTTTAGAATTAGCAGAACGTAGAGAAAGCGTATTACGCCTAGCAAGACTGTTAAGCTATAACGCTAAAAGAAATCGTACTTCAAACGGACTGTTAAAATTCACCAGCGTCAGTACAACACAAACAGTTATTGACAGCAACGGCAGAAACCTATCAGGCCAAGTTATTTTATGGAATGACCCTGCTAACAACAATTGGTACGATCAATTCATCAAAGTTATCAATGCGTCCTTGCCCGCAACTAGCCAATTTGGCAATCCTGATGACAAGGCTACAATTTACGGAATACCCACAGAGCAGTATAGATTTCAAACTTACAGTACCGGGGTACCAGTGTTTGGATTCACAAAAACTGTTGATGGTAGGAACATGAATTTCGAAGTTGTTAGTACAGTATTAGAAGAAGAACAAAACATCGTTGAAGATGCTCCCCAAGCCGGTAAACAATTATCTTTTTTATATAGAGATGATGGCAAAGGATCAGCAAGTCCCACATCTGGATTCTTTTTACATTTCCGCCAAGGAAATCTAAACACTGGCACATTTACTATAACACAACCAAGCACTAATGAAATCATTGACATTGAAGCTAATAATATTAATGATACCGATGTTTGGTTATACAGATTAAACACTAATGGTGTTGAAAGCGAGTTATGGGCCAAGGTTCCAAGTTTTGAATCAAATAATGTAATTTACAACAGTTTAAAGAAAAACATTCGTAACATATATGGTGTTGTAACAAGAGCCAATGACAGAGTTAGTCTAACATTTAGTGATGGAACATTTGGCACATTGCCACTAGGAACATTTAGAACATATTACAGAGTAAGTAACGGATTATCTTATACAATTAATCCTAAAGATATTAGAAACGTCAGTATCGACATTCCGTATATCAGTAACGTTGGTCAAGCAGAAGTACTAACAGTTACAATGAATCTACAAAGTTCTGTTAGCAATGCCGCATTGAGCGAAAGCAACGATAATATTAAATCTAACGCTCCTGCAACTTACTACACACAAAATAGAATGATAACAGGTGAGGACTATAATATTAGTCCATTGTCAGTTAGTCAGGATGTAGTTAAGATCAAAGCCGTAAACAGATCCAGCAGTGGAATCAGTCGTTATTTTGATCTAGTAGATCCTACTGGAAAATATTCCAGCACTAATCTCTTTGGTGATGACGGTATTATCTATAAAGAAGATTACACTGATAGTTTCAGATTTAGCTACACTTCGAGAACAGACATCGAAGGTATAATTTATAATCAAATTTTAGATGTTTTAAAAGACACGGATTTGAGAAACTTTTATTACGCTAACTTCAGTAAAATTACTACCGGCAGTCTAAACATAGCCTGGTATCAAAAAACATCTGACACTAATGAAAGCACTGGTTATGTAGGTGACAGCATTGACTCTACACCATATAGAACAGGTTCTTTTGCAGCCACAGATTTACAATACTTCGAAGAAAATGCTCTAGTGAAATTTGAAGCCCCTGCTGGCAAATATTTTCTAACAACTGATGATAACAGATTAGTCACTGGCACTGCCACAGTTCCCGGAGCAGCCACAACTATTTGGTCTAAGGTAGTCAGTGTCAGCGGCGACGGCACCAATAACGGTAGAGGTGAACTTGCTGACGGCAGCGGCCCAATTGTATTGAATAACATAGTGCCATCTACTGCTATCGTATCACAGATTATACCTAGATGGAGAACTAGCATCGATTCAAACGTTATTGCTAGTATGATTGAATTAATATTTGCTAATAAACCATTTGGTCTCAGATATGACGTTATTAGTAAAACATGGAAAATTATTTTTGAAGGCAACTTAAACATTGCTGACAGATTTAGCTTAGGAAAACAAGGCGACAACAGTAACCAAAAATTAGATAGCAGTTGGTTATTATTGTTTACTACTGACACTGAATTTTATACAGTGTCGTCTAGAAAGTTACGATATGTATTTGAAAGCGACAAACAAATTCGTTTCTTCTTTGAAAAAGCTAATAAAATCTATGACAGTAAAACCAATACTATTGTCAAAGATAGAATCAAAGTTCTTAGCATAAACAACAAACCCAATGTAACGTCTGCTTTTACATTTGATCAGGATTGGGAGATTGATAAAGAATATGTTGGTTTAGACGGATATGTGGATAATAAAAAAATCGAACTTGCGTTTAGTGATACCGACAGTGACAGCGTAGTCGACGATCCAGATGTGTTTGAAAACATAGTTGATACTACAAATACACCATTGCAAGAAAGATACATTGTATTAGAAAGATATGACGTTATTCCTGGACAGCAGGATTATAGATACTTTAATAACAATCAGGAAACAGTGTTGGTTGTGGCCAATGAATTGTCAGTTGGAAATCTAAATCAGTACACTGATGGTCAATATTTTTATTTCCAAGACAAAGCAGTGGTGAAAAAATTAGACAAGATACAGGGAAGATTTGTAACTAGTTTAGATTATAAAGTTTTTCCTGGCAGAGCAAATCTGAAATTCCAGTATGTTCATAGTGCAGATTACGAAACAAGAATAGACCCAGGTCAAACAAACATTATGGACCTATATGTATTGACAAGAGAGTATGACATTGATTTTAGAAAATGGCTGTCTGGCAGTATTGACAATGAGCCATTGCCATCTAGTTCAGATCAATTATTCTTATCCTTGGCACCATCATTGAATTCTATTAAGGCAGTTAGCGATGAAGTAATTTATCACCCAGTAAAATACAAAGTACTGTTTGGTGAAAAAGCCAGCTTAGATGTTAGAGCTAGTTTTAAAATTATTAAGAATGTAGAACAGCCTATAAGCGACAACGAAATTAAGTCAAGGGTAGTAACAGCTATCAATGAATTTTTTGCTTTAGAAAATTGGGACTTTGGTGATAGCTTTTATTTCAGCGAACTAGCAACATATGTGATGAATAGAACAGCACCGTATTTGGTAAACTTTGTTATAGTTCCAAGACAAAGCAGTTTAGCTTTTGGTAGCTTATTTGAAATCAAAGCAAACAGTGATCAAATTTTTATTAACGGTGCTACAACAGATGATATCGAAGTCGTAGATGGTATTACATCAAGTGTAATAGCAGCCAGCGGATCTATCACTGCAACCAGTAATATAACAGCACAACAAAGTGTAACAAGTAGAACAGGGAGTTATTAATGGCTGAAGAGCAAAATGAATATGGCCTGCCTGTAGGTAAGGGTGAAAAAAGAAGAAGTGCTAGGTTATTGCCTAGATTTTATAGAACTGAACCTAATAAAAAACTTCTACAGGCTACTATAGATCAGCTAACTCAAAGTGGTACAGTAAAGCGTGTAAATGGTTATATCGGTAAACAAAATGCTAAAGCAGTAACCGGCGATGACGTTTTTATACAGGCTGTAACTAAAGAAAGACAGGACTATCAATTAGATCCATCTCTTGTGGCTAAGGATACTCTTGGTAATGTTACATTTTTTAAAGATTACATCGATTACATTAACACAGTTGATGTTTTGGGCGGGATCAATAATAATCACGAACGACTAAACAAGCAAGAATTATACAGCTGGAATCCGCAGATTGATTGGGATAAGTTTGTTAATTTTCAACAATACTATTGGTTACCATACGGTCCACAGACTGTAAAAGTTTTTGGACAACAACAAGAGATAGTAAGCACATACACTGTTGAATTAAGTGACGAGGGCGACAACAGGGCCTACTTGTTCACACCAAACGGTTTAACTAGAAATCCGACCTTAAAACTTTACAGAGGTCAAACATATAGATTTGAAATTAATGCCCCAGGTGAACCATTTAGCATTAAGACTGTTAGAGAGTCTGGGACGCTGTATCGATATACAAAAAATGTTTCAGCCAGCGCAGTTCAGACCGGTGTAGTTGAGTTTACAGTTCCTGAAGATGCTCCCAACGTTCTTTATTATGTAAGCGAAAACAGTATAGATACTGGCGGCGTCTGGGAAATTTATGACATTGAAGAAAATACCTTTATCGATGTAGAAGCAGAAGTAATAGGTAAAAAAACATATAAACTTTCAACTGGATTAGAACTAAGCAACGGTATGAAGCTTTCTTTTGGTGGAAATGTGACTCCGGAAAAATATGCTTCGGGTACTTGGTATGTTGAAGGCGTTGGTGACAAAATTAAACTTGTGTCTGAACAGTCCTTAGAGATTGTTACGAGTTATTCAGAAAATTTCGAAGTATTGTTTGATGATGCAGGCTTTGACACACTGCCTTTTAGTGATGCTACATCATATGCATCCAGCAAAGATTATATTACTATTAATAGAGCAAGCATTGATGGCAATGCTTGGAGCCGATACAATAGATGGTTCCATCAAGACGTTATTATTAAAAGTGCCGAGGCAGCAGGACTTATACCTGCCCTTGACCAAGCACAAAGAGCCACAAGGCCGATTATTGAATTTGTTCCAGACTTAAAACTATTTGAGCACGGTACTAGCGTAAAACAAGATGTTGATCTTGTTGACCTTTACACCACTGACGTGTTTTCCACTATAGAGGGAAGTTTAGGATACAATATTGATGAAATTCCATTAGCAAATGGGCAAAGGATTTTATTTTTAGCTGATACTGATATACTAGTTAGAAGTAAAATTTATAGAGTTGAATTTATCAGTGTTCAAGAACCAAATCAAAATCCTAGAAGACAGATTCATCTAGTAGAAGAAACTGACAGTGGACCTTTGATTTATGAATCTGTACTAGTTAAAAATGGAGTCGAAAATCAAGGAAAAGTTTTTTGGTATGACGGAACACAGTGGAAAACAGCACAGCAAAAAACTCAAGTAAACCAGCCTCCGTTATTTGATCTATTTGACTTAGAAGGTGTTAGTTTAAATGACGCTACTAAGTATTCCGGTTCGACATTTGCCGGTAATAAAGTGTTTTCATATAAAGAAGGCACAGGGCCAAATGATTCAGTTTTAGGGTTCCCGTTATCTTATAGAAATATTAATAATGTTGGCGATATAGTCTTTACTTTTGACCTATTGCAAAATCAGTTTTTCTATAAAGAAGGCGTTGATGTTTTAACTGAAAATACTGATTCTAAATTTTTAAAGAAAATAATCAGTAGGGACACAGGTGTACATGTCAACGGCTGGGTAATAAATCGTTCAATTAACGTACAGCCTATTGTAAGAATTTATAAAGATTCTAATAATACAACTGATTTTTTAATTGATGTTTACGATAACATCGATGATCTGACTGATCTCAAAGTCAAAGTTTATATCAATGGAAAAAGATTAAACTCGGATTTATTTTCTATTGTAAACACACCTGTTTACAAAAAAGTAGTTTTAACAAACGCTGTTAAAGACAGTGACATCGTAACATTAAAATGCTACGCAAAACAAAAGAAAAATTCTAACGGACATTATGAAATTCCGTTAAACTTACAAAACAACCCTTTGAACAACAATATTAATTTGTTTACATTGGGCGAAGTGATTGACCACGTAGATACGATTGTTGATAATTTTGATGCATTTAGTGGATCATATCCTGGATCAAGCAATCTACGTGATATTGGTCTTGTTGCTTCTTATGGAACTAGATTTGTACAACACAGTGGGTCAGCCAATTTAGGCTTGTATTTCTTAACATCTAAAAATTCAAATGTAATCAAAGCAATTGAAAAAGTTAGAGATGATTACGGCAAGTTTAAAAGAAACTTTGCTAATACTGCTAAAGAGTTAGGTGATGATTTATCAGTAAAAGATTCTGTTGATAAAATCTTATTTGATATTAACAAAGATAAACCAAAGTTATCGCCTTATTATTTCAGTGATATGATCGGCTACGGAGCCGCAGTTAAAACTGATTATGAAGTTGTTGATTTTAGAATCAAAACATATCCTATTAGTGAAGCATTTAATCTTAATCAATTAACAAATAAGAGCGTCAATGTTTACTTAAATGATGTTCAATTAATCTACAATAAAGATTATACATTTAATGACGGCGGTTTCGTAGTTGTTTCTGCTGATATTGATAATGGTGACATTATCACAGTCTATGAATATGAAAGCACTGATGGATGCTTAATACCACCTACCCCAACAAGTTTAGGATTGTGGCCAAAATTTGAACCTAAAAAATATTTAGATACCACATTAGTGGCACCACAAAATGTTATACAAGGTCACGATGGTAGTATTATTTTAGCTTATAATGATTACAGAGATGATCTAATACTAGAATTAGAAAAAAGAATTTTTAATAACATTAAGGTAAATTACGACCCATCTATAATAGATGTATACGATTATATTTCTGGATATAACAGGACCACTGATTATTCTTTAGACGAATTTAATAAAATCCTAGCACCTAATTTTTATCAGTGGACTACATTGATTGATAGAGATTTTACTAAACCTCTAAGTTACGCTCCTAATAATCCATTTACCTATAATTATGGAAAAAGTTCTGCACCAGATGGCTCAGCATTGCCTGGATATTGGAGAGGTGTTTACAAGTGGTATTTTGATACTGATAGGATACACTTGTGTCCTTGGGAAAGTTTAGGTTTCAGCTTACAGCCGTCTTGGTGGGAAGAAGTATATGGCCCAGCACCATATACTAGCAACAATTTAGTTTTATGGAACGATTTAAAAGATGGTATAATCAGAGAACCCGGCAAACCTGTAATTAGAAATGCCAAATTTGCCCGCCCTATTTTAGAAAATATCCCAGTAGACGAATCTGGAAATTTAATTGCTCCTGTTGATGCTAATATTGCCAACGGTTTCTTCTCATCACAAATCACAGACGATTTTGTCTTTGGTGATGAAAGTCCAGTCGAGACTGCTTGGAGAAGAAGCAGTTACTATGCGTATAGTGTAATTTCTTCTATAATTTTAATGCAGCCTAATAAAGCTATTGGTGCATTAATAGATAGATCTAGAGTTATTAGAAGTGATAATGGACAGCTAATATACAAAGATACGGGATTACGTCTAAGATTAAAAGACATTGTGGTACCGTCGATTCCTATTGACGATACAAGAGTAATGACTGCTGGATTAATTAACTTTATTGTTGATTATATTCTCAGCGACAATTTAAAATCTATTAATGATTTTAAAAATGATCTTACAGTTTTAACTAATCAGCTAAGTCATAGACTGGGCGGATTTACCAGTAAAGAAAAGTTTAATCTAATACTTGACAGTAAGAGCCCCACAGCCAAAGCAGGAGTGTTTGTCCCTCAAGAAAATTATTCAATCTTTCTTAATACTGGGTCACCTACTAAAAAATTAAACTACAGCGGTGTTATAGTTACTAAGATTTTAACAAAATATGGCAGCGGCTACGAAGTAAAAGGATACAGTCAAAAACAACCTTTCTTCTACTACTATCCATGGACACAAAGCGGTAACACAATAAATGTTGGCGGTATAAGCGAATCATTTATTCAATGGACTACTGGACAGATTTATACTGCTGGTAATATTGTTCAATACAATAATGCTTATTATAGAGTAAAAACCACACATACAGCGCAGTCAAATTTTGATACAACGCTGTATCAGAAACTGCCTAAGTTGCCAGTTGTCGGTGGCAGAGATGCGATCCTAAGAAAAAAATGGGATAAGAATCCAGTAGTTGTAAACTATGGAACAACTTTTAGAACAATACAGGAAGTTGTAGACTTCTTACAGGGCTACGGTGAGTATCTTAAGGATCAAGGATTTGTTTTTGATGAATATAACACTGACTTAAAAGAAATTTCCAGTTGGGAAACTTCTATCAAAGAATTTTTATTCTGGACTACACAAAACTGGAGTACTGGAGAGGACAAGTACGTCGATTGGATTCCAGACACTGAATATAAAGAAGGTATAATAGTCATTTATAACGGTGACTATTACAGATCAAAATTTGATCACACTACTACTAGTCTGTTTGATCCAGATCAATATTTTAAATTAGATAACCTAAGTCAAGATGGGGCCAGTGTTATTGCACTAAGCCCATGCGCCTTGGGCATATCAATGAATTTAGATTATAATGTAGTCGATGATTTAAGAGACACATTTAACGAGTATGAAATTTTTAGAGCCGATGGTCAAAAATTTGATCAGAACTTTTTAAATTATACTAGAGAAGATAATACATTTGCCTTTAGTCCAAGAATTGATGGTATAGGAATTTATGGCGCAGGATTTTATCTTGTGCAGAAAGAACATGTATTAATCATTGACAATGTTACACAGTTTAATGATACGATTTATGATCTCGAAGCAGGTTATCGTCAGGAAAGAATTAAAATAGCAGGGTACAAAACATCAGATTGGTATGGTGGATTTGATATTCCTGGATTTATATATGACAATGCTTATATTGCAGATTGGCAACAATGGACCGACTATAATTTAGGCGACATTGTCAAATATAAAGAATTCTACTATAGTGCCAGTAAGTTTTTACCTGGATCGGAAGAATTTGTTGATGGTGATTGGATAAGACTAGAAGAAAAACCAGAAAGTCAGTTATTACCTAACTGGGATTATAAAGCAGACCAGTTTACAGATTTTTATGATTTAGAAAGTGATAATTTCGATGCAGGTCAACAGCGCATAGCTCAACATTTGATTGGCTATCAGAAGAGACAATATTTAGAAAACATCATTAAAAATGACGTAAGTGAGTACAAATTCTATCAAGGGATGATACCTGAAAAAGGTACAACAAACGTACTTAACAAGTTGTTTGATGTGCTAAGTGCCGCTGATCAGGAAAGCATTGATTTCAATGAAGAATGGGCAGTACGATTAGGCCAATACGGCGGATCAGATGCGTTTGAGGAAATTGAATTTACATTAGATCAAACTTTATTCAAAACTAATCCGCAGGCCTTTGAACTTGTTAATGTTGTTGATAATAATCTTGTTGATTTTGTCATTAGACAGACACCGTCACAGATATATGTAAAACCTAAATCTTATAATAACAATCCTTGGCCGGCTATTCTCGGTGGTAGAGATTATTTAAGAACACCTGGGTATGTTCGATATGACCAAATTAACGTTAATATCGACTCATTAGCTGACATTGTTAATGAAGACATTTCCACGTTCAAGGACGGTGATTATGTCTGGTGTGCATTCCAAAACAGAGACTGGAACATCTATAGATTTACGCCTGCAGAATTCTTCGTTCAAGATTTAGAATATAGCAACGGTGTTTTAAAAATACAATGTGATAAAATACCTTCTGTTGAATCAGGTGATTATATTGGAATTATTAATTCTGATTTAGTAAACGGATTCCATAAAGTAGATGACGTTGTTCTAAATAATATTTTTATAAACAAGACAATTAAAGATTGGAAAAATCCTTTCCAGGACAGTGCGCAGATATTAATTTATAAACTTACGCCACAACGATTTACCAACATTGATTCAATAATTTTACCTAAAATAATTAAAAATTCTGAATATGCTTGGACAGATGATGTGGGCAACGGTAAGCCAGGTGTATGGAAAAATATACCTGTTTACTCTAGGAAAAAATTAGTTAATCCGTTACTACCTTCCGGCAGCAAACTAGGCAAAGCACTAGCAGTTAGCCGTAATGGCCAGATAATGGCAACTGCTAACGAACAAAATGAAATATTAATTTATAACAAATCAAATAGCACTACTGGTTGGACACGTAGACAAAGTATTCAACCCCCAACGCTATTAGGCTCACTGACAGGCTATGGCGATGTATTAGCTATCAGTGAAGATGGTAAATTTATGGCAGTGGGCTTGCCTAGATCAAGCACCGTATACACTAACCTTGTTGGCGATTATAATAATACGTTAACGTATACTGCTGGGGATATTGTTCGAGTAGGAAACACACATTGGAAAGCTAAAAGAACAGTTGTAGCAGATGGCAGCTCTATAAGCCTTAATGCACAAGATTGGGAACCGGCATACTTAATCGAAGTTGATACTGTAAATGGATCTGCAAGTGCTTTGACTAACCAGGGTATGGTCATGCTTTATATTAAAGATGACAATGGTGACTACGCATATCTAACATCCTTTGTAAGCCCAGAGCCCGTAGATAATGAATATTTTGGATCAAAAATAAAAATAGCTAAAAACGCAAATGATTATACAATGGCTATTAGCAGTATCGGATATAACAATAATCAAGGAAGAATTTACCTGTTTAATTATTCTGGTGCAGCAAGTAGATGGGCCATGAGCTATGATAATAGGTACAGAGGATTTTATAGTAACACTGTCGAGTATGGTGTTCGTGATATAGTTTTTTATGATTTTAAACTGTATCAAAATACTAAAGCATCTGAAGGTATAAATCCAGAAACTACTAATAACTGGCAGCGCATCACAGATAAAAATATTTTAGGTTATTTTCCACAACAGATTGTAACTGCTGAAGCTGATCTTAATTTAGATTATTTGCCATTAGTTGGCGATGGATCAACAGTCATCAATGGCTTAGGCGATTCTACTACACAAGGAAAAGAAACAGTTGAGTCTATTAGACAGGGTGATCAGTTCGGATATGACTTTGACTTCAGCCAAGACGGATCATATCTTGTAATAAGCGCACCCCTGGCAGATCAATTATCCTATGAAAATTATAGGGGATTATATAGAACAAATCAAACATACATTGTTGATGATGTAGTTTTACATTCAGGAAGTTATTACAAATGCCTAATAAGTTTTAATGGTGTTGCTGCCGGTGTGTTTAACGGAGCCAAGTGGCAACTTTTATCTTCAGCACTTGAGGCAAATAACGGTAAAGTATTTGTCTACAAGAAAGATGAAGATAGCTATGATCTAATACAAACATTAGCAAAAAATAACGTTAATTTTACCAGCGCAGAAAAATTTGGTGAAAGTGTTTCCCTAGCATCTGACGCTAGTGTTTTAGCAGTGGGCAGTTTGTTAGCAGATGATACTAGAACAGATCAAGGTGTTGTTAGGGTATTCAATTTAACTGACAATGAATTTGACTTCAAGCAATTAATAAAAAATAGAAGTCCAGAATCTGTAGAAGGGTTCGGTGCTGAAATTAGATTTGTTAACAACAATAAAACTCTTGCTGTTTTAAGTGCGTTAGGTGATTCATTTGTATCAACTACATTTGACAGTGCAGCGACTACATTTGATAGAACGACTACTAGGGTAAGAGATTTTAATAGAGACAGTGGTAGAATTGACATTTATGACAAATACAATGAAAACTTTGTGTTTGCTGAATCACTACCAGTAGAAAATTCTAACACTGATAGGTATGCATTTGCTTTTGATGCAGGGAATAATGTTATAGTGTCGTCAGCAATTAATGCCGTTAATTCTTCTGTGGCCAACGGCGCTATCTATACATACACCAAGTCTAGCAATAAGTTTAGTTGGACATTGGATCAACAAGAATCTAACAAAGTTGATATTTCAAAAGTTAAAAAAGTTTTTCTCTACAATAAGAAAACAAACGATTTGGTTACGTACTTAGATGTAATAGATCCAGTTCAAGGCAAAATCGCAGGAGTTGCTGAGCAGGAAATTAAGTTTAAAACTTATTACGATCCTGCGACTTATTCTATAGGCACTGACAGTGTTCGTGTAGACGACGGTATGGCATGGTTAGATAATCAAGTAGGCACCTTATGGTGGGATTTGACCAGAGCCAAATTCTTGGATAGTTATACCGGAGATATTGTTTATAAAAACAGTACTTGGAATACTCTTTACGAAACAGGTAGTATTGATGTTTACGAATGGGTAGAATCTAAACTAACACCTGAACAGTGGGACGCACAAGCTGACACTGAGGAAGGACTAGTATTAGGCATAAGCGGTACAAGTCTATATGGCAACAGCGTTTACAGTCTAAAAAGAAAATATGATTCTGTTTCACAAACTTTTAGAAACACTTATTATTTCTGGGTTAAAAATAAAACCATAACCCCTAACGTTCAAGGAAGAAGCATATCTGCAAGTAGTGTGGCTTCTCTTATAAGAGATCCTAAGGGACAAGGGTTAAAATATATTCAGTTTACTGACACTGATTCTTTCAGTTTAGTTAACGTATCTAATAATTTACAAGATAGTGACGTTGTCTTAGCAGTTCAATATTGGATTGTGAATCAGGATAAACTTAATGTTCATACTGATTGGAAAATTATCAGTGAAAACAAAAATACAGAAATACCATCTTTAATAGAAAGAAAGTGGATTGACAGTTTAGTTGGTGTGGATGAAAACAATAAATTAGTTCCAGATTTAAATCTACCAGCTAAACAACGTTACGGTAATCAGTTTGTACCTAGACAAAGCATGTTTGTTAATAGATTAGAAGCACTAAAGCAATTTGTTGAAAGACTTAACGGCGAATTTAAAAAGTTATTAATTGTTGATTCTGCTGACCTTAGTGATTTTAATTCTATTGATAAAGTGCCATCAACAGTATCGGGACTGTACGATTATGTGATCGATGCAGATAATGAATTGCGATTGGTTAATACTGGCGGATTTAGACAGCCAAGTTTACGACCTGTTGTAGTAGATGGTGAAGTTGTTGATGTTTTAATTGATAATCCAGGTTCTGGATACATCTATGCTCCTTACCTAACAATTAACGGTGCAGGTAAAGACGCAAGGGTCAAAACAATCATCGATCAAACTAACGGTAGCATCACTGGCGTTAATATTATTAATAAGGGATATGGTTATAGTGAATTTGATACTACAATAACCATACGAAATTTAAGCACACTGATTAGAAGTGATAGTAATGCTATAGGACGTTGGAGCATTTACGATTTCAATACTTCATCAACTACATGGGTTAGAACAAAAACTCAGGGCTACGATGTAACACAATTTTGGAATTATATCGATTGGTATGATGTCGGGTATAATCAGTTTACAAAAGTTGATTACATTGTAGATGGAACTTATCAACTTTATACATTAGTATCTGATGTTGGACAAATAGTAAAAGTAAAAAATGTTGGATCTTCGGGATGGGTTCTCTTAGAAAAATTTGCAAATATCAAGAGTGTTGATTACACGGAATCTTATAGAGTTATTGGAAGACAGAATGGAACTATTCAGTTGTCTAATAAATTCTATCAGTTTGTTGACACTAACTTAGGCTTTGATGGTCCGTTATTTGATGCTGACACTTATGATAACTCTGGTTCTACAGAGTTACGTATAATATTGACAGCATTGAAAAATAAAATTTTAAAAGATGATCTAAGATACATCTACTTAGATTTGTTCTTTTCAAGTTTGCGTTACGTATTGGCAGAACAAACATTTGTTGATTGGATATTCAAAACAAGTTTTGTAAAAGCCATGCACAACGTAGGCGAACTAAAACAAAAAGTTACATATAATAACGACAGTTTAGAAGATTTTGAGAATTATATTTCTGAAGTAAAACCTTATAGAACTAAAATTCGTGAATATGTAAGTAATTACACAGCAGTAGATAACAGTCAAAGCGTGGTTACAGATTTTGACTTACCTGCTTTGGCTAAAAATAATAAAATAGAACCATTAACAGTCACTGTTGAAAACGAAACTATTGTTACAAACGACGAAGAAATCAATCAATACCCATGGAAACATTGGTTAGACAATGTTGGATTTAAAGTTGATGAAGTCGTATTAATAGATGGCGGATCTGGATATATTAATAGACCAGTAGTTAGATTCATAGGCGAATGTGAAGAGCCAGCAGTTGGCAGAGCTTACATAGCCAATGGAAAAGTAACTAAAGTTGAAATATTGTCTAAGGGCAAAGGATATTTAAAGGCTCCTATTGTAGAAATTTCTGGCGGATTTGCAACAACTGGCGTTAATGCTAGAGCTATATCTATTATAAAAAATGACGCTGTAAGAAGTAACTTGATCAAAATTAAATTTGATAGGATTACAAGAAACTTCTTTATTACAGATCTGTCTGTAACTGAAACATTCACTGGCACTGGATCTAGACTACAGTTCCCATTAAAGTGGAGTCCGGACACACGCATTGGAAATACAACAGTTGTAGTACAAAATCAAGAAGCATTGCGTGACACATATACTGTTACAAGTAAAAAATCTACGTCAAGAGGATATACTTCATATTCTGGACTGCTAACATTTGATACAGCACCAGCTGTTGGAGATCAGATAACCATTACATATGTAAAGGATTTCAACAATCTTTCAGCGGCAGATCGCATCAATTACTATTATAATCCGGAAACAGGACAGTTGGGCAAAGACATGGCTCAGCTTATGACCGGCGTAGATTACGGTGGTGTTAATATTGTTGGATTAGACTTTAAAGCCAGCAGTGGTTGGGATGAGCTTCCTTGGTTCAACGATGTCTGGGACACCTTTGATCCAACATTTGATGATTATATTATCACAGTAGGTGATAGTAGTTATGAATTTCAATTGCCATACACACCTGCAGCGGGCCAGCAAATAAACGTCTATGTCAACGGAGTAAGAATTGATGACTTATATTTTGATGTTTATGACGGTAGCACAGTTCAACCTAATGGAAGATTAGTAGCACCTGCTACGGCAAAGATGAAAACGATCATCGGTAACGGGGTAACAAATACATTTGCACTACCAAATTTAACAAGTAACCCTCCGCTAGATATTAATTCTGGCGATCAAATTATATTTAGAAAGTCCACTAGCGATGGTTCGCAAGCTCCAAATAACTTAGACTATGACACTGCACTAAGCGGTGGCGACCTTGCTTATTCTACAGCCACTGGACTATCGGCTGAAGATATTATTGTAGATGGAGACGGGTTTGTAACACCTACTTCTAGCCCAGCCACTGAGGAAGTTGTCCCAGGACAAATTTTTGATGCAGTGGCTATCAAAGTGTACCATAGACCAACAAACGGATCCGCCAATGTAACGACTAAGAATTATGTTGCAGATGGGGTCAATAAAGTGTTCTCTATGGAACAATATCCTAATACTCAGGAAGCGATTATAGTAAAAGTTGATGATACAATAGTAGAATTAGGTGACGATTATACTGTAAATTATGATACTAAATCTGTGGAATTTGCTATTGCCCCAACTAATAAAGCTATAGTTTCTGTAACTAGCTTTGGATATAACGGAACTGACATATTGGATTTAAATTACTTTGTCGGTGATGGCAGCACTATCGAATTTATGACTAACGCAACATGGAGCGATAGCGCAACTTCGTTAGTTGTAGTTTCTGGTGTAGTGAAAGATTATGTACTGTTTAGAACAGACGACACTTATGAAAGTATAAACAAAGTAGGTATAAGATTTGGCGCTGCTCCAGATTCCGGAGCTGTTATCAATTATCTAATTTCTGGATCTTCAGAAAGAACATTTAGTCTAACTTCTAAAGAAATCATAGTCGGCGATGGATCTACAAATACTTTTGCCTTGACAAATACATTGGGCAATAGAGATCCTTTTGAGACTAATATAATTGTAAGAAATAGTACAAATAATCAAATTTTATCTGGCCCAGACAATATCTATTACACATTGTCAGACAATAACTTGACTTATAAAATTCCTACAGTTAAATTTGAAGCCGATTCTTATGAAACTGATGATTTTAAAGTTTACTTGAATGGTGTTGAGTTAACCTTAATGGTGGATTACAGATTAGATTTATTAACTGGCAATGTCATTTTAAATATTTCTAATTATGTAGATGGTGGAAGAATGATTGTTAGCATACTTCCAAATGCTGATTATCAAATTTCTACAGATTCTACAGTAGAGTTAGTAACCTTCTCTAATACCCCGGCATTAAATCATGAAATAGTTATATTAAGTATGTACAATCATGATGTTCTGGATGTAGAACGCACTCAGGTCACTATAGAAACTGCTAACTCTCTTGTAGCAGACACAGTTGAATATTTAGAATATGGCAAGAGTTTAGGTGGTATTATTGCCCTAGGCAGAGAAGTAATCAGTGATGACTTTGTATTAGTAATTAAAAACAATACACTACTGACATCAAGTGTAGATTATGTGTTACTGTCTAACAAAACTGAAGTTAAATTAACAGATGATCCAATTGATGGTGATGAATTTGATATTATAACCTTCTCTAGCAACGTATCTAGATCCGGATTCGGATATATGCAATTTAAAGATATGTTAAACAGGGATCACTATAAGAGAATTTCGAAACAAAAAAGTACTGTGTTAGCACAGCCTTTGAATTATTATGATAATCAAATAATTGTTGATGATGGTAGTGTGTTGACAGAACCTAATAGGGGAAGAAATTTACCAGGAGTTATCTATGTTAACGGTGAAAGGATTGAGTATTTTGTTAAGAATGCCAATATTCTTTCTCAGATTAGAAGAGGAACATTAGGAACTGGTACACCGATGGTACATGATGTTGGATTAGATGTGATAGATATTGGTCCTACTGAAACTATACCATACACTGATGACATGATTATCGATACACATATCTATGATGGTAGTACTGGCCTTGTCCCACTGCAATATACCCCAGAACCAACTATGGGAACCATTGATGATGGAAGCACTGAATATACTGAATGGTATAGAGATACGATACCTGAGCAATTTGGACAGTGTGATGAAATAGAAGTATTTGTGGGCGGTTATAGTATTAAGGGACTATGGAACACAGAAGTAGATTATAGTCTAGGCGAGATCGTTGTATATGGAACATATATGTTCCGTTGTTTACAAAATCACACTAGTTCAGAATCCTTTGTAGATGATAAAGATAAATGGGAATACTTTGTTGGAACACAGAGACTTAATAAAGTTCCGTATAAAGTTTATAACAATGACATACATCCAGAAAGTCCAGAAGGCGACGAACAGTTTGAAGCTGACTTTGCTGTTGATGGAACCACAGACGCTGTTCGTTTAACTAACGATCTAGTCGCAGGAACTAAAATCATTGTTGTGAAGAAAGTTGGCCGTATTTGGAATGATCCCGGCAGGAGTTTAGTTGAATCTAATAACAAAGTTGCTAATTTTCTTAAAAATACTAGCACTTTATTCCCTCGATAAATACACTGATTGAGAGACAACCATGCAAAATAAAGACTTAACAGGATTACATATAGAAGGGCATATTAAAATTTGGTACCCTGAAACAGGGGAAATAGCTGTCAATAAGCGCAATGCTATCCATTATGAAAACATGAGTATAGCACTTGCAGAGAGTATAGCTAATTCTGGGCAGGGATTTATTTATGAAATGGCCTTTGGTAATGGTGGAACTACAGTTGACCCCACAGGAATAATTACATATTTGACCCCAAATAGTACAGGTATTAACGCAAGTCTTTACAATCAGCGTTATACTAAAGTAGTTGATGACAGAAGTGTATCAAACGTTGATCCTACAAGAAACTATATCGAAACAAGACACGTAACTGGTGTTAATTATACTGACGTATTTGTGACCTGCTTACTTGATTACGGTGAGCCTAACGGACAAAATGCGTTTGATAATACAACTGATAACGAGGGAAATTTCGTATTTGACGAATTAGGCCTAAAATCTTATAGCACTAGTGGTCAAAGTAGATTATTGACGCATGTGATATTCCATCCTGTACAAAAAAGTTTAAATCGTTTAATTCAAATCGATTATACAGTCAGAATTCAAAGCCTAACAGGCATAGCCGGAGCATAAGATGGCATATCAAGTTAGATTTACTGATACTACAAAGACCCCGATAACAGTTCAAGATCAGACTCTGAACTCTGAAAAAAGCGTAGCGTTTGTAGGTAAAAATTATGCTGGTTATAGTCAGGCTATTGCAGAAAATTTTTTACATTTGCTAGAAAATTTTGCAAAAAGTTCTCCACCAACAACACCTATTACTGGACAGTTGTGGTATGATACAACAGTTGGTGTTAACAATCAATTAAAACTTTATGACGGAACTGGATGGGTAGCGGCCGGTAACGTAAAAAAATCAACAACACAGCCCGCAACAGCAGTTATTGGCGACCTATGGGTAGACACTGATAACCAACAGCTATATTTGTACAATGGTACAAGTTGGGTTTTAGTTGGGCCACAATATAGCATAGGTCAAAAAACTGGTGCAGAAGTTGAATTAATTTCTGATACAGTCGGTGATAATATTAGACCATGTTTAACACTATTTGTTAAAGATGAGCGTGTAGCAATTATAAGCGAATATGATTTTATACCTAAATCAGCTATAGAAGGCTTTACTAGTATTAAACAAGGTATTAATTTATCTACAAAGAATTTTAATTCAAGCGCCACAGGTAATAAATTTTGGGGTACAGCAGAAAAAGCAGAAGCATTGATTGTAGGTGGTGCAGCTATTGCCGCTTCAAGCTTCTTAAGAGGTGATGCAATTAGCACTACCAACTATGGTTTAAACGTTAGAAACAATGCAGGTGTTAGTATTGGTGGTGATCTTGCTTTAAGTATCAGTATCGATAGCAACACAGTCGTATTTTATAATAAAATTTCCGGTTCAAGTATTGATTTTAAAGTTAAAACATCATCAAGTACTCCAACAGTATTAAGAATAGATAGTTCGGAGCGTGTTGGTATAAACAAAACTAACCCAGACGAAGCTCTTGATGTTACAGGAAATATCAAAACAAGCGGTCAGTTAATAGTTACTGGGACTGAAAATGCTACCAATTTACTTACTGGCAGCATAAAAACCACTGGCGGCGCCAGTGTTACAAAAAGTCTTTTTGTTGGAGAAGGCGTAAATGTGTCTGGAGCAAGTTCTTTAGAGAACATATTGCCAAAAACTGACAGTACATACAACTTGGGATCTAGCGCAATTCGTTGGAGTAACATTTATGCAGATAGTATTACTGCTGACAATTTTACAGGCAGTTTTACTGGATTTTTAACTGGTAATATTAGTGGTAGCGCCGGCAGTTTAGTTAGCAATACTGAATTTAGTTTAGGTGATAGGCTAGATGGCAGCGGCAATATTATTCAAGCTAGCGATGTAGTTAGTACAGGTGTTAATTTTAATGGATCTACTACATCGGGTAAGGTCGTTTTAACAGGTATTATTGCTAGTACATTCATTACTAACAAAACTGCATTATTAGATTCTTTTAGTACTGATGAAATACTTATAAGTAGAAGCGGAAATCTTAGAAAAAGCACAAAAAGTACTTTTCTAAGAAACGTTCCAACAGTACCAACAGGCGCTGTGTTTCCCTTTGCTGGAACTGTAGCACCTACTGGGTACTTATTTTGCGATGGCAGCGAACAACTAATTGCAAACTATCCTGAATTGTTTGCTGTAATACAATACAATTATAAACCACTGAGCTTATTAACGGGTGTTTCCACATTTGGTCTACCAGATTTAAGGGGCCGATTCCCATTAGGAAGAGATAATATGGGTAATGGTGGTGATAGTTCAGCAAATAGAGTAACAGACGTTGCGGCAGATTCTGTAGGCGGAGTTGGTGGTAGTAGTGACGTAACTCTTACAAGAAATAATTTACCTGAACACGTACACGATCTCAAAGGTAATGCAGGCAGTCAATTCTTTGCATTTAGACCTAGTGCTGGATCACCTCCAGATACAAACGCTGAAGGTGCTAACGGTCTTGTTGCTTCAGGTCAAGGACAGTTAATGGTTGATAGTGGTGGTATATTCATGGATGATTTGCCATCAGATACTTTAAGTGTACCAGTTACAGTTACTAACCACTATCAAACAATGAATTACATTATATTCACAGGTAGGATAGCATAATGGCTTATGTATTAAACAAAACTGACGGATCAGTTTTAACAGAACTAATTGACAGTACTATTGATCAGACAAGTACTGATCTTACTTTGATTGGAAAAAACGTTTCTAATTACGGTGAATATTTCAACGAAAATTTAATAAAATTACTTGAGAATTTTTCAAACACAACAGCACCTAATTTTCCAATAACAGGACAATTATGGTACGATACTTCCGATAATAGACTAAAAGTTTATGATGGCTCACAATTTAGGACTAGCGGTGGTCCGATTGTTTCGGGTACAACGCCTAGCAGTTTGATACAAGGTGACTTGTGGATCAACAACGTTAAAAATCAGATGTATTTTTATGATGGTATTGATCTACTTCTTGCAGGGCCTTTGTATAGTGATGAGCAAGGAATTTCCGGCCCAGAAGTAGCCAGTGTTCAAGACACTGCTGGTAACCTTAAAGTGATAGTTAAGGAATGGTGCGGTCAAACCTTAATGGGCATTTATAGCAAAGATGAGTTTACTCCTGCTACAGCGATTGATGGATTTTCTGGAACAATCAAAAAAGGATTTAACGCAAGTTCACTTTCGGATTTTAAACTACATGCCACAGCAACTAAAGCTGACGGGTTAACTAATCCAAGTAATCCCACAGGTACAGCACTTTCTGCAACATCATTTGTTAGCACAACATCTAACAGTACGATGATAGGCACATTATCTGTACAAAATGGTACACCTTTGATACTTGGTCCTAATCAAAATAATGAAGTAAGAATTAGTGCATCGTCTTTTCAGATGATCAGTAACAATTCTGGACAGGATTTTGTTGTTAAGGTTAAAAATGCGTCCTTTACAAATGACGCAATCACTGTTAAACCATTGACTTCATATGTGGGTATTTTCAAATCTTCTCCTACAGCAACATTAGATGTAGGCGGCAGTATAACATTATCTGGCGATTTGACTCTAACAGCGGGTAAATTTAAGCCCTATTACAATAGAATTACTACAAATCACACAGCAGTTGCTGGTGAAAGATTAATTGTTGATATTATTGCTCCAGCAACAATTACGTTGCCAGCCAGCCCATCAGTGGGAGATTATGTAACAATTATTGATGCTTCAAGTGCTGGTTTCAGTACTTATAACGTAACAGTTGCGAGAAACGGTAGCAAAATTAACAACGCCACTTCTGATTTAACTGTAAATCAAAGCGGTAGAGCATTTACTCTTGTCTATGTAGGGGCGACAAGGGGCTGGGTTTATGAGAATAACTTAGTTTAAATAAATATAGAAAAGGGGTTTAGGGAATGCCTTATAACATTAATAGATACAACGGTACACTGTTAACCACTGTTGAAGATGGTACAGTTGATACGACACTGGACATTAAACTTATCGGTAAGAATTATGCCGGTTACGGTGAAGTGCAGAATGAGAATTTTGTACATTTGCTAGAAAATTTCGCTGGAACAGGCGAACCATCCAAAAAAACAACGGGCCAGATTTGGTACGACAGTGCTAACAAAAAGCTAAAATTTTACGATGGTACTAAATTTAGAACCACTGGTGGTGCAGAAGTAGGGACTACAGAACCAGTAGGACTAACCACAGGTGATTTTTGGTTCAATACATCAACAAACCAGCTATATGCTTGGGATGGCGGCGAATTTATACTCGTTGGTCCACAGGCAGTGGCTGATGCTGAAACTACTCAGCTACGTTCTAGAAGTGTTGTTGACAATTCCAGTGCTACTCATGCTATTGTTGAAGCAGTTATAGATGGCACTACAGTTTATATTATTAGCAGTGATGAGTTTACCCTTAACAATTCCCTTAATCCTATCACTGGCTTCAGCGTAATCAAGAAAGGTATTACATTAGTTAATACTCCTAACGTAACAGCTGGCGTTGAAGTAGCTGGGGTTACTAGCTCAGATCATAGATTCTGGGGAACAACGTCAAACGCTTTAAAACTTGGTGGTATTGATGCTAATCTATTCTCTAGAAAAGACGTTTCAGAGTATCCAACAGCGATTCAAAGATTTGCTGATGTTGGATATACAGTTGGTAATGACAATGATCTACGTGTGTTCATTGATGGAACAACACCGACGATTCAAAATGATTTAAGCGATACTATTGTCTTTAAAACAACATTAAGCGGCACAAAAATTCCACTAAGACTTGTGGGTGCAGATCTTTTACCTGGTGTTAATAATACATCAAATATTGGATCTAGTGCTTTAAGATATGCAACAGTTTTTGCTACAAGTTTTAATGGTACTGCAACTCAAGCAGATTCAGTAAATGTTGGTGGTACTTATAGAACGGCATCTACTGCGTCAAGCGTAAACACAATCGCAGCAAGAGACAGTTCTGGAAACATTTATGCAAATCGATTTGAAGGGGTAGCATCAGAAGCAGAATACGCTGACTTAGCTGAGGTTTATGCTACAGATGCTCAATATTCTGTTGGTACAGTTGTTACAGTGGGCGGCGAGAAAGAAGTTCGTGCATCAGTTTTCGGTGATCGTGCTATTGGTGTTATTTCAGAAAAACCAGCTTATCTAATGAATAGCGAAGCAGAAGGTCAAGCAGTAGCACTTAAAGGTCGTGTTCCTGTTCGTGTTACTGGAGCCATTAAGAAAGGTGACCGTTTAGTAGCTGCCGATAATGGATGTGCAGTGCATGCCACCTTCCATCAATTTGCTGATGTATTTGGAATCGCTCTTGAATCAAGTGATGATACCGGTGAGAAATTAATTGAAGCAGTAATACTGTAAAATAAATAGATAGAAATTAACAGAGAGAATTAAGATGCCAGGATCAGCAGGAATTTACCCAAAGAATGACGGCGATACAATTTATGCAGCCGACTATAATAACGTTCAAGACACAGTTCAAACTTTATTAGGAACTGGACTTGCTGACCAGGGTTATGGACAAGCAGTTGGTAGTTCACAAGTAGCTATTAATAATAAAGTAACAGTAGGTCAGTGGAGTGTTTTACGCACTGATTTATTAAAAATTAGAACACACCAAACTGGAGTTGACGAAACTGCTAATTTAACAGTGCCAACAACCAGTGATAAAATTACTAACGAATTCGTAAATCAATATAAAACATATGCTACGACTTGTACAACAAATAGATTTTCTATTGCTAGTAATCAAGGACAGGAGGAAGCATTTGTTTCTAGACAAAGAGTAACTGCTTGGAATGGTGTTTTAACGCATACTGTTACAGTCACTTTTGCAAGTTCAAATGCTGCTCGTCATTGGTTCAACGCAGGCGGACAATTTAGATTCACTGCTAGTAGGTCTGGCGGTGGCGCGACAAGTAAGAATACTATTTGGGAAAATTTACTAAGCGATATGGGCACCATTACATTGGCTGCTAATGGAACAACTTATAGTGGTACAGGCGGAACAGCGCAGACTAGTACTGGGTGGTATCAGTTAACTACATCGAATACAAAAGTATTTGAAAAGCCAGCCGCAGCCGGAGTTTACAACGAAAACGACTATATCATCTATGCACGTAAAAATGCCAGTGATAATACAGCAACTGAATTAACTCTTGTGATCGAATTTAGAGACGATGATTCAGGAGATCAAAGACCTGTAGATCCTGGTACTCTTGGTGCTGATGGCTTAGGTACTGCAGGCCCTGGTGTAGACGAAGATGTTGACGGAACATTGACCAGTGTAGTTAGAATTTTTAGACCAATTGGCAGCAACGTTGAATTAACTGCCCCTGCAGTTTCAGAATCAGGGTTATAATCCAAAACTCTTGACTTTTAACTCCTCTCTCTTTATAATAGAGTAGAGGAGTTTCTATGGATGACAAGCTAAAACAAGCATTTGAAATCGCCAATTATATGACCACATTGGCAGATCAAAAACGTATATTAGTCGAAGAATACAATCA
>JACCDW011141946.1_pt1 | contig 25140 bp, 2 predicted proteins | sample 7449781 | NCBI WGS metagenome assembly JACCDW01 (sample SAMN15323449, study PRJNA562643) | freshwater metagenome | isolation source: river surface water | place: USA:Blue River Watershed | collected 2017-08-18
AATCCAGTCTGATACGGCTGCAAGTACAATTCGAAAGTCGTGTCTGTTACTGGGCGAACATAATATGCATTACCGTTGAGCTGGGTCGCGCCACTGATTCCGTCTAAACGAATTCTAGTATTCAGTGCAAAGCCAGGGGCAGTTGCAGTAGTGACAGTTACAGTTGGAGTACCCCCGACCGTAACTACCAATGTACCTGAACCGTTAGATAGCGGAACTTGAACACCATCCTGATCCTTAATAGTAAATGCAGTAGGGCTAACAATAGATTCAACAAAGTAAATCTGTCCTGCTACTAGTCCACCAAACATTGTTGTAGCTGTTTTGAAGTCAACTGTTTGGTCTACTACAAAATTACTTGTACTGAGAACAGTTATTTGGTTTGTTCCTGTGGTAGTAGCTGACGCAATTGTTTGTGCAATTGGAGGAGTAATGACTGTGCTGATGTTAGTGATAGGCACTACTACGAACGGATTAGCGTTGATATCCATAGTACCTGAGTCGTTCGTTAAGAGTAGTGCAGGTCCTCCTGGAACTTCTGAAATCGTGAAATCAGTGCTGCTCCAAATCTCAGCAACATAGTATGTCTTACCTGCGATTAGCCCGCTTAGCATATCTGGATTTGGACTAAAGACAACCGAGTCACCTACAGAAAGAGTTGAAGTTGACCCGGAAGAAAGAGTCAAGTAGCTCAAGTCTTCGCCGTATGCGCTGTTAACTGTTGATGCAGTTCCGTTTCCAGAACCTACATTAACTACAGTGATGATTTCACCTACGCTGTATGAATATCCAGTTGTTCCTGCAATGTCATTCCAATCAGTAGTTGTACCCAATGAAACAATTTCATAGTTATTACCTACAATCAATTCATTTGCAGGATAAGTTACTGAAGGGATAGGACCTGATCCATCGTAGTCGCTTGGTTGAGTGTCAGCAGTTCCTGTTCCTGAACCTGCGGTTTCTGCAATTAATGCGTCTCCTACATTCCAGGTATATCCAGTTGTTCCTGCTACAGCATTCCAATCAGTTGTTCCTAGTGATGTAATGATATATGAGTCGCCCGGTACAAACGAACCAGCATTAGTTGAGACTGGAACAAATGCTTCTGGATCATCATAGTTTACAATAGTTCTAGTAGTAGAACCAACTTGTAGCGTAGTCAATGTGTTACCGGGATTTGAGGTAATACCAAACTGAGTAGTAAGATATTGCTGACCGGTATCATTAAAGGTAGTTACTCTTACAATATCTCCCATAGCAGGAGTTACATTTAACAACAAACTATTAATGTTTGAGTTAATAGTGTAGAACGAACTCAACAATCTTAGTCCGTTAAGCTCAACAATTGCATTTTCTGGATTAGTTCCTCCGGCGTAGTTTGCTAGCGGGAACACAGTCGTTGATCCGTTTCCTACAAACTCTTGAACTTCTGGAGCAGAGTATCCATATACTACAGGGACTTCTTCTCCTATAATAGAATATACAATATAATCTTGTCCGTTCTCATAACTATCTGTAGCAAACATAAGTTTTGCTTGGTTCAATCCTATTCTCAAGCCGATTGCATAATCGCTAGAAATGAACATAGATGTTCCAGAAGCATTGTTGAGCGGGAAGACAGGGCCACCCAATGTTGCTGAAATCGTAAACTCATTATTGTCAACTACTTGGCTTACATAATATGTTGTTAGAGGAGTTACTCCCGAATCAAACATACACTGACAGAACATTATTTTCTCGCCAGGCACTAAGCCAGCAGTAGTTGTTGTAGTGAAAGCATTAGTTACCGATGATGATTTAGTAACTAGTCCGGTTTCACCCAAAATCAATCTAGTTCCGTTATGGTATACTAGTGGATCAGACCAAACCAATCCGCTTCCGGTTCTAATGTTAATATACATTGTCCCGGTACCATCAGTTAGCGTGAATACAGGACCTGCTAAACCAGTGATTGGGTTATATGATGCAGAAACAGTTATTGTATTAGTAGCTACACTGATTGACTTTACATAGTATGTGAAATCTTCTTGAATATTTCCGAAAGTAACACCCTGGAATGTTACCGGACTATTCAACGAAAATAGTTCGACACTTTCGCATAGAATTCTATTTGAAGTAGCAAATGTTTCTGTAGCGAGTACAGTGATAGGTTCGGTGCCCGGTCTAATTGCGCCGCCGCCTTCATAAGAAGGAGCGGTGTAGTTGCAATTTAGATATATTTCGTCAAACCCAGTGCTAGTGTTTTCTCTAATAGGATTGACATCTGTATTCGATTTGACAAGTTGGTTGCCGCCACCTGCTTCATAAACCTGAATGTACAAACTATCTACCGGCAAGAAGTTAAGTGGTGTATCTAATGTTATAGTTTTATTCACCCAATCAACAGTGTATTGGCTTTCAGAAAGAGTCTGTCCAAGACCCGTTACACCGTTGATAACCTGTACAGTTAGCTGTGTTGGGTATTGAACAACACTCTTAAAGCTATACAGTGTTTGCGTAGCACTTGTAGGTGTGAGTGTAATATCTGCAACATTAAATCCGCTGTGACCATATTCTACTACTGGCCATGTTGTACCGGGCTTGCTAGTAACAATCATAGCAAGATCATCAGAAATTAAACCGGGAACTAATTCTTCTGGACCATATCCATAATCGAAAGGAGATCCCTGAACATCGTATAGCGGAGGCGTGATAGTAAACAATGATGAGCTAGTCCATGTAACGCCGTTATCGTCACTGGCAATGATAGTGTTATTGTCACCTACCGCAGTAAAGGTAGATGTATCAGCATTAAAGGTAATACCTTTAAGACTATCTGTTGTTCCTGAATCACGCAAAGTCCATGTCAAATAATTACTTGATGTTTTGACAGTGCCGTTGTCTCCTACAGCAATCCAAACTCCGTTGGCATAGATTACGTCACGGAGTTCTGCTGGAGTAGGATCTAGTGGATCGTACTGATACATTATTGTTTGTATTGGCACGTTTCCGCCACCTACGATATTAGCAGTACCTGTTCCTGATCCTGGACCAGTTGCAGTAAATGTGATACCAACAGTATTGCTAGGTGCACCGATCAATGTAAAGTTAGTTGATCCTATACTTGTAATTACATAGCTAGTACCCGGTACAAATGATCCTGCGGTGATATTTACTAGTTGCTTAGTTGCTCCGCCTGACGTAGCAGAAATAGTAATCTGAGTCGGAGAATCAATAGTCTTTACATAATAGATTGTATTTGCTATAACCGAAGCAAATGATTTACTAAATTTAATAGGATCATTTACTGTTAAGCCAGCAGTACTTGTTAAGTTAATCTGATTGGTTGATGCGTTTACTGAAATTATATTTGATTCTGTTACGCCATACCAAACAGTACCGTCTTCTGTATAGTAGACTGCGCCGCCTTCACCTACTGCAATAACTACAGTTCCGTTCGAAGTAACGCTGTTTAGACCATTTGGAGTTAGTGATTCTACTTGATTCCAATTTTGTCCAGCATCATTGCTATAGAAGATTAAATCAGTATCAACTAGTTCTGTTACACCAGTAGAATAGTCAGGCATCTTGCCCTTACCTACTGCAACAAAGCCGTTGAAGTTTGGAATATTAACCCCACTTACACCAAATAATTGATAGTTATAAGTAGGATTAAAATCAGTTACTTGTCTCCAAACATATGTGTCTTCGCTTCTGATTATATTTTCACCTACTGCGACATATACCGGATTGACTAAGAATACAGTTCCTGTTCCTGCTGCGGTAGTAATAGCAGTAAATATTGTTCCTACTACATTAGAACTTGCGCCTACTGTTGTGAAATCAGTAGTGCCTACTGTTCTAATTGCATAACGTTGACCTTGTACCAAGTTAGTTGCGTTTACTACTGTGGTTGTAGTTTGATAAGAGAAACCTACGCTGTTTAATGCCAATGCCGACACGCTGAGTGCAGTCATGTCATATGGGTTAGCATCGTAAGGCAAGAAGCTGTAAGGAGTATAATAACCGTTTGTAGTCCACTCTATTCCGTTATTACTTCTTAAGATAGGAGTAGCACTATTAGTTGAAGTCATTACATAGTAATCACCACCATACACAATGTCAGTGATTCCGATGCCGGCGTTAGTTAATTTACCAATTGCCCAGTCTTCATTGTTGATACTTCCTACAACAGCACTATAATTTGGTAAGTTTGCAGGTGCAATATATTTGTCACCGTCATATACAATAGCAGTCAAATCTACTTCTGTTGGGTAGAAAGGCTGATCTTGTAAAATTACATCAAGTGCATACTGCTGATCTGGTTCGAATGCATTGCCCTGATAGATTGGATAAGGATAAATTATACCTTCAAACAACTGAGTTAGATCGACACCAGGCATGTTGATAGTTGGTTGATAGTAACCGATAACTCTATCAAGAGCATTAAGTCTACGATCACCTGATGTTAGTTCTTCCCACTTACCGATGATAAATTCATCGTCGTTATTAGAGATAACGCAAACCCAAACTCTTCCCAAGTGCTTGACAATAGATGGTGAGAAGTAGAACGGTTCAGGCAAGAATGCAAAGCTGCCTGCTTTAGCGACTGTATAATTCTGAGGGGCTAATGCAGAGGTGAGTCCAAAAACACTTCCGCCCGGATTCTCACTGATTTGGAACGTAGTAGATGTAAAGTTTGCATTGTCTAGAATATAATATGTTTGTCCTTGAGTCATGCCACCGGTGATATCACCGGTGAATACTACGGCATCATTGACATTAAATCCTGCGGTACTGGTCACTGTAATGATATCAGTTGAAGACTGAGTTTCTGTTACAGTAGTTGTAGTGAAGCCAACGAACCCAAAATCGATTCCTGATACAGGGACTTCCATTAGAGGATCGCTGTATACTGCAAATTGATTGGGCGATATTACCTTTAGATAATACTGTGATGGTACCGACGGTACATTTCCAGAAACAATTACATCGGTGATTGCTCCATATTCATCAATTGTATTGACGGTTAGAGTAACGTCATTGTTAGGAGAAATTCCTCCTACTTCTGTTCCAGAAATTGTGATAGTATTGTCTACTGCAAAACCTGTACCACCATCAGTGATGATTGCACGATATCCCCCAAGAATATACGAGATGTCAAAACTCGGCGTTTCAGTATATTCTTGATTTATAGTAATAACACTAGGATAAGCAACGTCATCGTCTAATATAATTTCAGTGCCTCCGGGTGCATCAGCTACCACTATGTATGGATCACCCGTACCTAACATTGTGCCGCTGCTACCTGTTAAGTTTACAGGGGAAAGCCCGCCGAATGTGTCAGTGATTTTAAACGTATCGTTACTAGGTATTGAATAGACAAAGTACTGCTGCCCAATTTCAATGCCACCCAAACCAGAGCCAGAGAAGATAATAGGCATACCCACATAAAGCGTATCAGTTGGGTTAGGATCAGCTATTGTACTGCATACTAATTCATCAGTGCTTGCATTAGTGCTTAGCACAGTAACCTCAATGTTAGGTCTAGTAATAAATTCCCCAGGGTTTAGTGGGTCAGGAATGAGTTCACCCGAGTATTCGCTTACATAATATGTAGTACCGGTTAATAATCCGTTGCCAGGATTTACGTTGCCAATGTTTGCTGACACGGTGAAGGGCATATTAACATAGAAGTTAGTTGTTCCACCTGTAGTTTCTGAAAGTGCTACTCTGTTGAGTCCATTGCCAATAGCAGCAGTCACATTTCTTTCGATTAGATTGCCAATTTCTCCGTTACTAATATTTGGATACTGTGCGGAAGTGGTGTACAATGTAAACAACTGACCGTTAACTTGTCCCGGGCTAACTGGCAGAGACACATTCATTGTCATTGCTCCAGTAGCGGTTGTTAAGTCTACAGTGTCTTTCTGGCTAACAATATTCATTGTACCAGTATCATCAGCTAATGCAAACAATGCTCCATTAACCGCAGTAGACAATGTTAGCTCGGTATCGCTCATAATCTGTCGCACGTAGTATACAGTACCAGCAACAATATTTCCAAATGTTGTTCCAGTAAAGATTACTGCGTCATTGACTGCAAATCCTTCGGTTGAAGACATAACAATTGTATCAGTAGATGCAATTGTTTCAGTTACTTCAATCGTTAGTGGATTTTCAGTTCTACTAATAGTGAAGTGTTCGTTGTCAATAACCGTTGTGATGTAATACGGATCGTTTTCAATAATTTCACCAAATACATCTCCAGTAAAGAATACAGGAAGATTAGTATAGAATCCTGCTGTACCGCCCGTGCCTATCTCAGAGATAGGAACAGTGAGAATATTAGTGCCTACTTCTGTTGCAGTAATAGTCAAGATACCCGGATAATTTACTGTCAAGATGGCAGTATCAACTACCTCACCTACATAGCAATTCAATGTTTGGAATCCGATGTTTCCTGTTGTCAATGCCAAAGTTGAGCCACCGGAAGTAGCAGAAATAGTAAAGTCTAATTCGTTTAGAACATCCTTCACATAGTATTCTACGCCGTTTGCTAATCCACCAATTGTGAACCCTTCAAACTTGATGGGCATACCAGTATAGAAGCCGATTGTGCTTCCTGAAACGTTTGTTTCGTATCCGTTTACTGTAGCACTAGCTGAGGTTTGACTAATAGAAACTTCATACAAACCTGTTCCACCGATAGTACCGCTAAGCTGTGATATGATTTGTGTATTAGGATTGACGTTTTCGCCGTATACGTATGAACCGATAATCACAGTGCCTTCAGTAATAGCAGTTACGTTTAAGGTACTACCGGAGATTGATGCAGTTCCTACAAATGTTTTCACTGAAGGAATCAATCTAATAGAGTTGTTGGTTGACGAAGTTCTTTCTACTTTTCTCAAGAAAGAAGACCATGTTAGTTGTCTATCATTCTCTACGTCAACAATTTCAAATCCTACGCCTTGGGCACTAGCTAGAATAGTGCTAATGTCAGGCAACTCACTGTCTAGCAAGATAGAAGAACTTGAAACTTTTTCTGAGTTAAAGTAATTACCAGCAAAGAACGATCCGTAATATGCACCGGTTTCCCAATCTACCACTTGAGAATTATATGTGGTTCTGTCAAATCTGAGCGATATATTGTTTTCTCTTACTGGGCTTGCGCTAGTGATCGCAGATGCTTTAGCTCCTGCACTGAGAGACATACCGATGCCTGGCTCGGTGCTTGTTATGAGAATTCTATCGTGATCCTGTAGTGCGTCTCCGTAATTACTGTAAAGAGCAATTACAGAAACTGGATCGCTTTCTAGAATACCTACATAATACCACTGATTATTTGTAAGTTTATTAATAGTTTCTCCGGTTGGAGATTCTTTATACTGCACAATATCACCAGTTCGTAGATTTGGAGCATATACGTTGATTGTGTTCAACAAGTTGTTTACATTAGTATCATTAAATGATACAGTGTAAGCAGGATCAATTCTTATTTCTGGGAGTACAGCATATCCTTGACCTGGATTTACAACCTTAATTTCTAATACACTATCTAAATTCATTACTGCTTCTAATTGTGCAGGAACTGTTGGCTCTGGGTACTTTGTTGTATCAATATACGCAGTGACCTTAGGAGGTTCAATGTATCCTCTACCACCGTCTAGTAGCAATACTGCTGGAAGATCAGTATAGATCAATGCTCCCGGAATATGATCAGTTACAGGAGTTCCGTTAATACCTCTAATCAGTCCGCCGATTAAGTTCAATGCACGATCAACAGAAGAATAAGCAATTTCTTCTTTACCTATTCTGATTACACCGTTAATTGGCAAACCACTAGCGTTATCAACTAGCATGTAGGTTGAGTTAGTGCTTACATAGGAGCTTAGTGTAGTAATTTGATAGTTGGGTTGACCAACAATTGATACACCTCTATTAGCAAACCATTGAGCATATTCAGTATCCTGCCAAATGTCATCGTCAACTGAATATTCGTATTCGTTAGCAGGTACACCATATACTAACTGAGGAGTAATGAACTTTTCGTATTCTGTACTATATTGTGCAGGAAGATCGAAGTCAGTTAGATCGCCTTCAAATGTATCAATACCAGTATACTTAAATAAGAAGTCTTTGATTACTACGTGATATGGTTTGACCTCATTGATGTAGCCTTCCAAAAATGCCTGATTATCAGTCTTTAGATTTTCTAGTGGTAACAATTCACGAATAGTATGTGATACATCAAGCAATGAAGTCTTGTTTAACCATGGTAGATAGTTCTGTGATTCTGTAGTTTCACTTTGAATATATTCAAAGAGAAGAATCAAGCTCTTATTTCTAAATTCGATTAATTCATCGATATAAATCTGTTCATTCAACGCACGAATGATATAGCGTGTTTCTTCGCTAGGATATACATCAAACGGTACAGTATCATAAAAGTCTCCGCTGTAGCCTAACTTAGCAGCACTATAATCCCATAGATTAGTTTTGAACTTAATAGTTCCGTTTTCGAGACCAATTCTTGTCCAAGCGGGAAGAATATTGCTATCATTGCGATATACTTCAAACTTACCTGCACCGTTTTGTTCTACTCTTACTAATGTTCCATCTGGAACATTTAACGCTGATAGGTCGGCATAAGTAGGAACTGATATGGTAGGTTTAGTATTGTCGTTGTAGCCTTCAGCCCACCAATTTACATACTCCCAATAATCAGTAGTGTTATATTTTTGACCAGGCTCAAATATTACAGTAGTACCATCAGCAGCGTAGATAGTTGGGTTTTCTGCAAACAAGAATGTAGCATCGGGTCTTGTTTCTGCAACAGGGAACCTAGCTAGAACATCATTAGCATAAACCAAATAATTATTCAATGCCTTAAATCTATTAAAGAAGAAGCTTTGTCTTGGTCTTGCTAAGATACCACTTTGTACTGCCTTAGGCAAGAACGGATTTGGTACAACTTGACCAGTCTCATCGCAACCGCTTAACGAATCAAGCATTCTATCATACAATCCGTAAGGATTAGATGTTTTACCCAAGCTCTGCACAAGATTTGTATTAGTGTTGGTTGTTCTTACTAGAGTTGAAGGTAATCCTGGCAAGAAGTCATCAGGATAGTTTTCACGAATTAGTGTAAACTCATTGTGTGCTACGTCATCGCTAGTTCCGTTAGCGAATCCTACATGGAATACGCTATCATTTGCATTAATATAAGGCGCACAGTTGTAGAGCGCAAATGCGTTCGGAAGAATTGGAGCCATATATGCAATACCACTTGCACGAGGATTAGCAATATATGCAGCAATGATTGTATCACTTAGAGTCTTGTCAAGCTTCTGAGAAATAATATTGCTATTTCTTACCCAGAAGTAGTATATCGGTACTGCAACACCAGAAGCATTTAGTGTGCTGCTCACAGAAAATAGATTTATATCTAGCGGAGTACCTGTACCTAGATAGTTATTAGGAGGAGTATTACTTGCTACCCAAGTGTAAACCGCAACGTCAGAACCAGGGAACAATGCACCCCAATATCTAGCATTATAAACCGGATCATTCTGATGGTAGTTCATAAATCTTACGTTAGCAGTGTTGAACCAAATTTCACCAACGTGTTCTGCTCCCCATACTTGTCCAGTAATAGGAGCAAGATCACTATTATACTTTGCAGGGTCTACGCTTGTAACGTAATCAATGTTTTCTCTTACTGCACCCAATAGCTTGCCTGCTAGTGGGTCCATATAGTCAAGATTAACTAGGGTATTATTAGTTTCTGCACTAAAGATTTGTGAGTTTTGAATCTTATCGATATCTACAATAGGAGAACTCTGTCTGTAGATTGACCAGTCTTTAATACCTGTATTGTTTTTATAGACAATTACTTGACCGCCCAATAGTGTTGACTGATAGTTAGGAGAACCAACCATTGCAACATTCTCATTAAAATCTAATGAGTAACCATACTTTGGATTGTAACCATAATCTAAGCTAGTGCTATTCACTGGCTGTGCATATACATATGAACCAGGATTCAATAAGCTTTCATTGTTTTGACCCAAGAAGTCAAACATATAAACTGCACCGGCGTTTGGATAGCTATCAATAAAGCGAGTTGCATTATTGTCAAAGACTGTATCGTTGTCTAGTTGTTCATCATCAGTGAAGTCGAAGGTAGTACCTTCGTAGCGAGTACCTACCGGAGCGCTGATGAGTGCTGATCCTGCGTCATTGATCTTGATTGCAGAACCAAACTGTGTTGGTCCTTGTTCATGTGGGCAGGTAATGATTTGAGTCTTAGTAAAGATTTGAAGCCCCAATTCATTAAGAGTGCTTCCGTCAAATGCAGTAATAACTAGCTTTTCGTTTAGCATAGTTAAGTCAGTGTTTATAACCTGAATGACAAGTTTGCCGTTAGTTGCTGCTGCTTGTACATTAATAATATTATTGGTATTAATAGTAGCAGCTACGTGTTCTGCATTACCGGGAGTCAACTGCACTAAGAATCCGTTAATCAAAAGATTACGATTGCCTACGACATTGACATCACTTGTACCAATTACAATACCATGTCTTGCGCCGCCGTTAGTAAAGCGATACACTGCACCTTCACGATTCTTGTTATCAATTTCGAACGGTGAACCAACAAGAATGTCTGATCCTTGCTTGTTCATATCAATATCGTAACCAAACTGAATATTAGTTCTGTTAACGTAATCGTTGTTCAACACTTGAATCATGTTAAACTTATTATCACTGATATTAATAATGTCGCCAGCCTGCAATGTTCCTACATAGTAGAACATGCTACCAACACTTGCATAATTGATATCATCTACTAGTGTTCCGTTAACAGTTACGTATAGTGGTTCTGTCTGCGCTGTAGCAGTTACACCGGTGATAGATGCGTCTGTTACTACTGTTATAGGAGTAGAAGAAGAACGACTTGTCTTAAGTTCAATCGTATTGTTTAGAGTATCTGGAATTCCGCAAACATAATATACTATATTAGTTTCAATCTCAGTGCCTCCAAGACCAACACCAGTGAAGATGATTGGATCGTTTTCTGAGATGCCAGTAACATCATCAAGTTCGATTGTGTTTGGCGAAGTAGTCGATACAACGTTTGCAGAAACAGTTGTAGGAGTCCAAGCTAGTTGGAATGTCTGTGGCTGATTAGGAATTGTATTGTATTGTGCTTCAACGTTCTGTACTGTGCGCTGATAAACATAGGCAGCGCCGTTGTCAAGAATCAATGAGCTAAAGTTCTTATTTGGTGCACCAACTACAAGAACAGAACCGTTCTGATTCGTTGAAGTAGATTTGCCGAAGCCATCAGCAGTAACAAGTCCCTGAACCGAACCTTCAATGATCGCAGACTGTTCGTATGTGACTTGCATCGCGGTACCAGTACCTGAACCAACGAGTGTTCCTGGAGGGGACACACCATCATCGGCGACGAAGGTGATGCCAACACTGTTTTCAATAGCACCAATTAAAGTGAAGTCAGTAGTACCAACGTCCGTAATTACGTATGTCTGGCCTGATACAAAGTAACCAGCAGTTAGGTTGATATTTTGCTTGCGGTATACATATACCTTGCCGTTTGTTAAGTCACTGATATAAATCCAATTAGAGTCATCACTGATTGCTAGTTCAGTACCCCAATTAGTTACTCCCATTGGAGCAGTGATTGTTTGATAGCTTACAATGTCATCTGACAAAATACTGTTGTTTAACGTGTAGACATAGACTTTTGGAGATCCGCTAGTTGGCTCTGAGACAACGTAAATGTTATTAGCATATACGATCTTTGTACCAAATGATGTACCTTCGGTTATAGTTTCACCAATAGAATATGTACCGTTAGTAACATCATATCCATAACGATATAGTATACCTGCGCCGGCGTCACTCACTAAGTAACCCATGTTTGGGGTATATGCAACACTAGTACCATACGTAGTAGAATTGTCAACTTCTAGCTGACCCTGACTTTGATAGTTAATACTCTTGCGATATACTGCCCACTGACCGTCATTGTTTTCGTCTACCCAAACAGTATTCTTTTGAAATTCTGCTTCGATCAAATCAATATTTTTAATATCAGCAGGAGTGCTTACTCGCTGATTTACAAACTTAAGACCAATACCAAATCCCTGAATTGTACTGTTAGTTGCATTACCTACAGAAAGGTTAATGACTACCTGATTCAGCCCTAGGACTTCTGTTACAATGTAATATCCGTCTACGTTTGCGGCAAAGTTAATGATCGATAGAGGATCAAGTCTTTGTAGATTATGTGGCTGAGCAAATGTAATAGTGGCCGTTCCGTTTAAGTTGCCAGTAACTTGCAATACCTGTCCAATTGGCTTCCAACTGAATACTCCCCACTTTTCTTTAAAGTTAGCGAGCCACATGTAATCTCTTACATAGAAATCACTAATAGGAACATTAACACCTGATGCATCTACAGCGGCTGGTAAACCAGCAAAGTAATACGAAGCCATTTCAACGTCATTGAAGTTGACATATCCTGCGTTAGGATATAGTGGGTTCGGATTAGTCAAAGATGTAGTGTTGAGAATGTTCGGTGTCGTAATTGGGCGCCCATAGTTGAACAAGCTGTACAACGGAATTTCTTGATTTGAACCTACTGTAGGAATACCTTCAGTCAACGAAACAATTGATGGATTACCTGTCAAATAATTTTGGTTGACTCTGAATTCTACAAAGTTTTCATTTAATGTGCCACCGTATTCACCCGACTTAATAGCCCAGTTTTCATAAACTTCATAGTCGATGCCGCCTTGAGGCAAATTAGCACCTTTAAATGCAAGAGTTGCGTTTCGTGTACCCTTATTACGAATCAGATTCTTGTAGACATTGATCTGTGTGATATCAGTTAGGTCGACCAAAGCGAGATAGTCTCTTGGTCGATAACCGATTAGAGAATAACTCAACAAGTCAGCGTCTTGTTCAAGATTTGCCTTATTGATGTTATAATATAACGTACTTTCGTATGCACGAGTACTTGCGTTCGGCAACATACCCTTTTGAATGTTTTCATAATCGACTAGCGCCCATCTTAGTTCTTCAAAAACTAATGAAGGTTGAATCAATTCAAGTGCTGAGTAATATCTATTTTTATACTTGACAATACGACCCTTAGTGTACTTGACATTAGGTGACCATTCTTGTACATTGTCTTGATTGAGGATAAATCCATAAGCATTTACAGTTCCGTCCCATTCAGCAGTCTTAGTGCCGTTAACGGTTACTCTGTTCTGTCTTAAACCAGTGACCAAGTTATAAATGATATCATTAAACAAGGTAATATTATTGAATACGATAGCGTGTTCAAAGTTGTTTAGATTGAACTGACCATAACTTAGTGAGTCGCCGGTGTTAAGAGGCTTTACGCTAAATTCAGTATCTTTTCTAAAGACACTGAGATTATTAAGAGGAATTGGATATAAGTCTTGGTTCAAAATAAAGTTCTGTTGCTGAATTGTTAGAGGTTCAACAACTGTACTTTCTTTGTTAATTTTTATATTCTGTGCTGCTGGATTGAGCGTAATTACGCTACCTGTTTCCCAGCCAATCTGAATCCAATACAAGAAGTCTTGTACCATTAATTCCCAGTTGACTTCTCTTCCTTCTTCGATAAGATCGAAAATCATGCCCTTGGATTCTAGATAAGCAGCATAGCTTAGAATAAACTGGGCTACTTCTTGGTAAGTGTAGAAGATTGTGCCATATGGAACAAGTACTTCTTTAGTACCATAGTCCTTTGTAATTCTTACAGATGCTTCATTTACTTCAATAGTATAATTGTTTCCATAATACAAAGGTTCTAGAGTGGTAAAGTACGCAAATGTTTGACTGTTCCCATATACTGACCAACCATCAGCAGTACGTTGTATTACTACACCGGTAAACATAAGTTGATCATATGCTTGGTTATCATACAGTAGTACCTGATAGCTTTCATCAGGAATCAACAGTGATGCGTTGTTACTATTAGGCGAACCCTTTTCTACATAGAACTTAAGCAACGTCTTATCACTAAAGCCGGCAAGTCTATATGCAAGTCTAACATCTAGGTTATCAAGCAGAGTTGTAATATTGTCAGTTGCAGGAATACCAAGTTGCTTCTCGTAGTCAACAATCCAGTTGATATAGGAAGTCTTAGCAGTGCCGTTACCGTAGATTTCAATATTGTTAATTACCAAATGATCACGGTTATTAACTAGGTACTGATTAAATTCTGCATTGTATTTGTAGTTGTCGAGGTCTACTGCTAAGTTAAAGAACTCTGCTGGACGAGTCAATGCAAATAAACGCATAACATCGAACGGCCAGCTTGAGCTACGACGATAGCTTAATTCTGCTGGACCCATGTCTCCTACTTTCCAGTCTTTCTGGAAAGTACTTGGGTTATAGTTCGCTACTACTGAGATAAGAGGAGTCAATAGTTCGCCGGCGCTGTTTACTGGTAAGATGCCAGACAATCCTGGACGAGCTAATTCAGGAATAATGTAGCTATCACCGTTATTCCAAACATAACCTGCTTCTAAATCAGCCCAAAGAATCCCGTTGTCGCTTGTGTAGGGAGCTGGACCATAGCGTTCTGTCCACCAACTTGGTTGATCGGCAAATCCTAGCATTTCCCAAGGAGTTGACTCTGGTGTAGTAGTATCATACAGATATTGATACAATCCTCTCCAGTAACCCTGTAGAATAGGTGATCTGTCTAACTTATTTTGTGAGTTAGTATAATTATAAGTCCACTCATTCAACTTATTGAAGAACTGAGTCTTGTAATCGATTCTGTTTTGACCGATCCAATTCAAGAATCCAGTCGAATACATTTCTAAGAATTCATTCCAAGAATATGTGCTGTCTCTAAAGAATCCAGGAACTACTTCGTAGTCATAGATAGGAACTTCAGTGCTTAGCTTCAGGTTATTGTAAACTCTCTTTTCGAATTCTAACAATGCCTGGTCTCTAAAGTCAACTAGAATATCTAGATCAGCAATGTACTGACCATAAAGTTTTGTGTACGATCCATCGTGACCTTTAATAAAATATGTTGGGGTATTGTAGTTGCTATCCAATACAACACCTGGCTCAAACGCTTGGTATAGACCTAGCTTAGTAGGAGTATTCGGAACATATGAACCATATGTCTGATTATATTCTTTAACAATGATTTGGTCACCGGGCTGCAAGTCTAGTGTCACAGTCAATGAAGGACTATCTGTGCTTACAACATAGTCTACGCCACTCAACAATTGCTTTTGGAAAGTTAGCCCTTGTACTGTTCTAGTCAAGTAAACAAGAACACCGTTGTAGTTTGCGGTATCAAAGTTATAAATCTGTGACAGAGGATAAATTGAAGTGTCCAAACTATTATTAAAGGTATAGGTGTTTGAACGATATGGACTCTTGTTTGGCAACATGTCTGACCAGAAGAAAGCATTAATCTGACTCTTGGCTGCGGTGATTTGGTCTAGTGCATCATCTAGAATGTCGCTTGGAGTATATCTTTGTTGATAGTCACTGTTCTGAACAGTGTCAACAATTAATTGTTTGAACTTTACATATTCACGGCTGTTGAACAATAGTGCGTTGAATAGATCATGTTCTCTCTTGCGTAGGAATGTGCCAGGTAATACTAAGCTTGCACTGTTCTGAATAATCTTTGTACCATAGATATTGAGATTACCCAAATCTCTAAAGTTGTTTGGACCAAAAATGTCACCCGAAGTATTAGGTGCATTGATAAAGATATCACGATACTGCTGACGAACATCACCTACGTTGACAACAGTTACGTCACCGTTAAACGGATTGTTAGACAAGTTAATAGGAACAGTATAATATGCAGTTTGACTTACTTGATCACTTAGCAATAGTATTTGAACTACGGTATCATTTGGATTGCTAGGTGTTGTTAAAATAGTTACAACTGTTGAATTAGTACCAATACTTACTGAATAATTTTCAGGAGCTTGATATTCATTATTGAAGTAAACTTGAATTCTTGGCCAACCCAACTCACCGTCAGTTAATTCCGGAAGCATTGCAATGTCACATGTAAACTGTGATGGCTGACTAAAATTATTATACGGGAAGCTGAATACTTGATATTGTGTTGAAGGCGCTACAGCAGTTTCCCAACCAAGCAATCTGGTATAGTCTGTACGAGTTGTAAAGTTATACACATAGCCGGTGTTGACTTTTTGAGTGATAGGATTGCCCAATGCAACATAGTCGAAGGTGTCGAGGTTCAAGCTAACGTCAAAGCTAATATCACCTACGTTATCGATTGATGAGTAGCGTACTGGGAACCCTAATACAGGATCGTCAATAGTTGAGTCACTTGCTCCATATGCAAATAGTTTATTACCAGTAAAGCTTGAGCTATTGTAAACGTCTGGATCACCAAAACTTATGCCGTTTTCATCAAATACATCAAACAAAGGTGCCTGATTGACTGTTACTTTTTGCTGAGCCTGCTTATATTCTGTACCAGTATAATAGAAAGTTTCACCTTGATAGTTAAAACCTCTAGCAATAGCTACTTGATTATCGGGTAGAACTTCGGCATCTTCGGCAAGCGAGAGAGTAATGACTGGGCCTTGACCTGCTGTGATTTCAGTAATATCTACTACAAAGATTTTTGACTTTGTACCAATAGTAGTGTCTTCACTGAAAATAATTCTTGCGCCGGGGAAAACTGCATAATTGTTTACAGTAGTGTCAGTTCCAACAATACTTGCATTTGTTGTGCCGGCAAATGTCTTTGCATCTTCCCATGATACAGTGATAGTTAATGTGGTTGTTCCAGTGATGTTTGTGATTCGTGAATTGGTGGGCAACACTGCATCAGTATCGCCCACAAACATTCCGATTTGGAATACACCAGTGACATCACTTGCTGCTACAGTAATAGTAGTTGAAGTAGCTGCAACGGCTGGTGCAATAGTTGCGGTGTAAGCAGTAAATGTTTCTACGTCTGGATAATATGCTTTTGTGCCGGGAATAACGCTTAATGCGTCGGTCTGTCGTGTATCATAAAAGTCTACAGCATCTTTACCTGCCGAGCCACTATTGAACAATTTCAAATTAGGATAGAATTCAATAATTGGACGAACTGCTTTATTATTGTAAGCTCCTAGGGTAGTGATTAGTTTAGGATTGTTATTATACTGTGCGGTAGCACGAATAACGTCAATGTGGAACCAGCGGTTACTACGTGACCATGGATTTTTACTAATACTATTACGTGCAATAGTAATGTAATCTTTATCCACAGGAATATTCAAGTCAATATCATAATTGCCAATATCATAGGGTGATATGTCATATGGATTGAAAACATCAGTAGTAAATGTTTCTGGCACTATTAAAGAATTAACAGGAATTAATTGAATGCCTGTACCCACACCCTCTACATAGTATTCGCCTTGAAGATAGCTGGCAGGAATAACATCACCATCAAACGTTACTTTTAATCCATTAGTGAATACAACGCCGTTTGTAGAAGTAAAGTTCTTTTTACCTAGAATGTCTGCTTCTACGTCAAGCGTATTAGTAATATTACTTTCGATTAAGCGAATAACACCTACTTTGTTTGGTGTTGTGCCATCTTGATAATAAAGAATATCTTTGGTTGCACTTAAATAAGGGATAGGCGAAATAGCACCGAACACATTCTTGTAGAATGATAGTCCAATGTATTCTTGCCCGTATATTGCAGTAATTTTAGTGTTGATTGGAATTAAGCCTGATGGTCTAAGTCTTAATACAGGATCACTAGGATTACCTACATATTCAACCTGATAGAAGTTCTGACCCACTTGTGTGTAGAAGCCTTCTTCATATAGACCCTGGTTAATGTTAGCAGGCATTGCCCCTGAACCAACAGTGAGCGGTACATCAGGTCCACCGAGTGTTTCGCTAATAGTAAAATCAGTAGAGTTAAGAATACTACTTACATAGTATACTTGTCCAGGCGTCACTCCGCCAAAAGCAGGGCTATTGAATGTGATGGTGGGCTGTGCAAAAATCAACACGCCTGTTACAGGATCGATTGCATAGAACAAATCAGTTGTTCCAGCAGACAATGTAAGTGATGAACCATCACAGCTTCCTACAGTCGCAACGATAGGCTCTACCAAATCGATATTAGTGTCATATTCAGTTTCACCGAAGTATGAGCTAACATATCCGGTTTCATTTACAACACCTGTATTATAGAACATAACAGTAAGGCCTTCTAGACCAGTTACGCCATCGATGCCGTTAGTTAAGTCTTGTAGTCTTGCTCCGTTCACTTGATCAAACGGCAAGTCAGAAATTACATCTACAGTAGTATTATACGGGAAGTTGTATTCATCCTGTGCATCTTTATTTGGCACTGCAAACGTAACTACGCCTTGAGTGGCACCGTTGTTTGAAACTCCATATACATCACGAGTGTATAGATTGGGCTGAGCTGGACTGTAACCAGTTACGCCAGGCTCACCTTGAATCCAGAACTGGCTGTTTTGATTTACTGCAAAACTGTAAACACCGCCTCTCAATAGAGTAAGTGTTGGATTGACTGAGCCAGCACCACTGCCCAACTCAGCAATATTATATCCGTTGGCTAGATCAGTTACTACATAGTCTTGGCTTGCAAATACGGTAGCTGCACTAACAGTAACAGCGGGGGGACCAAACGGCAACCAGTAGTATTGGTTGTAGTTGATTAGCTTGTCAAGGTCAGTGAAGCTATCCCAAGAATAGAACTGACTTTCAAACAATCTAGCGTTGTTATTTGATATTGAACCTTGTAGATTCAATGCATCGACCATACCAGGATAGCTGATAAAGTCCTGTGCTACTGATTCATTCGTTTTAGTGAAGACAACTGCCGGATCTAATTGATAATCCGTACGAGTTTTAGTAGGCTCTACTACGTAATCATTTGTGGCATTGATTCCATAACCAAGTCTACTACCCACATACCCTTGAATACGCATAGTATTTGGTGGATTAACGATTTGGTCCAGCGTAGCTGCCAAAAATTCGCTATTGGTTTCTGTTTGAAATATTTCCGGAAGGAAGTCTAATGTTCTAATTCTAGCCATGTATATACTTATCTTACCTGTAATTCGGCGGGTGTGAGAGCTGGGATCACAACCACATCATTTGCTGTTGCTGCGTTAACAAAAATTTCATACGGCATACATTTTATTTCATATAAGTCTCCGAAACTTAATGTTGGATCATTTGGTACAAGTACCACAGAACTGATTAGTTCACCTACAGTCGAGTGTAGATATGCTGTTAATTCAGAGAAATAGAATGTATCTCCAAAATCCCAAAAATTGATGTTAAAATAATTATTCATTGCAGTAAGAACCGCACTACGTATTTCACTATCACTGGCGTTCACGCCGTTAGCTTTAATTACTTTTACTGTTGAGCGCAATGCTGGGTCTGCCTTTGGTCCAAATAGTGGTTTAAACACAACACTATTTAAGATCACAGCATCACTTAGCATTTTATAATTTTGTACTTCACCGTACTCTTGCTGTAGTTGGCCAATAGTAGGTCTAGTGGGTTCAGGAACAGTATTAGTGGTGTCCACAATATAATTTGTATATGCAGTATAATAACTTTGTGTGACTACGTACAAATCAATAATGTTTGTTGTGACTGGATCGATTCTAGTAGTATTGTTACTATTGTGTTTATATTGATAGCTTAAACCTTGACGACCCGGCTTCATAGTATATTGCTTTTGTTCTGTGACGATATAGAACGGAGTTGTTACAAATTGATCTTGTATTGTCTTATAGAATTTATTTTCTCCAAACGCATAGAATAACGTGCCTAGAGGATAATCATATTTGTTAGTTTCAATTTGACTCTTAGTTGGATAAACGTAAACAACATCACTGGACGGGATAATATATTGTCTAGTGAGATTAATTGGGTCTTGTACAGTTTCAAAGAAAACATAAACCCCAGTGTTGGTATTATTGTTTTGATATCCAGTGATATCATTAAAGAAATCTGGATTCAAAATAAGCTGGCGGTTATTAACATCTGTTGCAGCGACTTCAACTTGGAAGTCGTTCACATACCCATCACTTTCTACTGTCTGTCCTAAGATGTTTACTTTACGATCAGTGCCTATGGGAGTACTTGATCCAAACTGTGAATTGATGCCAAGTATATTAATAAAGTCCTGAATAATTTTTCCTGAGAAAGGATCATACACTAATTCGTTTGGACTAAAAGTAAATCTAGTGTCATTGACGCTACCAAAATAGTAAGTCAATTCTTTATATGTAATAAGGTAAGTATTTGCTCCGGTAGATTCAAACTTTATAAAATAGTTTGGATCTGTAAAAGAACTGATACTCCATCTTTCTTCGTTCACCATTAAACTATTGTTAAAGATGAGAGTAAAATCTTGTTGTAGTTCCATTTTGATCAAGCATTCTTGAATCAATGTAGTGGATAAGCTGTTGTCAAATACTGGAATGATTTCAGTAAGAATTACACCAGCTGGAACGTATCCGCTAAGTTTAATTGGACCTGCGCCGTTAGCAAAGCTACCGCTACCATTGTTACTACCGTCACCGATGACGTTTAATACAGTAGTCCAAATATAAGTATTTTCATTTGACGGAGCAATACCAGGTACTAGTCGATTAGTACTTAAATCAAAATAATATCCGTTAGGAGCATTAAACTTTAATAGCGCGCCTGTGGTCAAATATTTTAGATTAGTAGTATTAAATGTACCCACGCTTTGTGGCTGTTCTAAGCTACCATCTATTGTATAAACATAACCAGACTCAGCACCAGTATCAACACTGCTCGTGTACCAGTAAACAATCTGATTAGCAGGAGTTGCAGGAGCAGAAAGTGATGTTACTGTATATCTTGGGTAGTTCTGAATGTAATATTGTGTCGAACGATTCAATGACAATACACTTGAAAGGGTATCCGTAAAGAATGCGATAACGTCACTAGTAGTATTGATGGTCAATGTCAAGAAGCCATCGCTATTATCTTGATACAACGCACCGTCGGATCCAAAGCTGTTTGTGCTACTATACTTTCCAGTTGGATCAAGTAGGTCTAAGTTTTTGCTTACACCGATACTAGAGCGATTGATTGCTTTACTCTTGATAATTGAGTTGTATAATGTATATGGGAAGTTATTATAGTCTTCGCCATTGACCATACGATTTTGTGTATAGTAGCGAGTAGGAGCACGTAGCTTAATTTCATCTAGAGGTTCACGCTGCTGTGCAGTAGTAACAGGTAGTGGCAACTCTAGGTTGAACGTAATAGTTTCAAACTTGTTCTGTCTACTAAGATAAGTGAAAGTAACACTGACCCCTGACATTTCGATAGGATCAATAGTATAGCTTAATGCATTACCTGCTCTTACATAAGCAGTGAAGTTACCTACTGGGATAGCACTGAATACGCCATCACCAAATACGTAAGTTACCTGATCATTAAATCTACTGTCTACTGAGAAGATTGTTCTGTTGCTTGACTCGGTTTGTAGATAGGCGTCAGCATATACGTTTTCAACCTGCTTCCATTGGAACTGACTGCCGTCTTCAAGATTTTGGTATAGCCATGTATCGGTGTTGTTAATACCCTGAATATCGATATCAGTGGTTTGGTTGCTTATCTGCTGTTGGAAAGTAAAGTTGTAAGTCTGCAATGATCCTTGCTTAAAGTAAAAGAAGAATCCAGTCTGCGGACTACCGAAGCCTAACTTATCATTACGATAAAGAATGTTGAACTGCCCGCTAGGAGCAGGAGGAATTTCATAGATGTAATCAGTGTCTATTGAACTGGCACTGACTAATTCAAATCCCATAGTAACACCATCGACGGTGCTTTCAAACGGCACGATTGGCAGAACATCATTAGGAATAGCCATTGTATATTCAGCGGTAGTTACGCCTAGAAGGTCTTGAATGTTGCCCGGTCTACCGATCTTCTGAGTGTCAATTAATGTGGCATTAATAATTGTGTTGAACTGTTCTAGCCAGTTAGGGTTAGCAGGGTCATTCCATAGAATAGTCTGATTGCTTAAGTTCATACCGTTAATGTCGGTAAGATTCTGAGTAGTACTTATACTGGTTACCTTTAGATAACCTTGTGCAGCAATATTTCTTTTTGGAGTGTAAGATACGAGGTTGGCAAGCTTGATAACACTGTCTCTACGCTCTGCGGTATCGATAAAGTTTTCACGAGCATTCAAGTCATTGCGGAAAGCAAGACCCTGACCCATGAATGCGATAACGTCTAGAAGTGCGATGAATTCGCTTGACTCAGTATAGTCGTTAAATGTTTCTGGGTAGTATAGTTGTAGGTAATCGATGAAACTCTTGCGTCATGTTTCATAGTCATAGCTTCTAAAATCGGCTTGACTGAAGGTTTGGTAGATGGTCTTCCAGTCATTCAAACCGAACAAAGCAGATTGTTTAGAACTTGTTGCCATATTGTAATCACTCTTTTAAAGTATTTATCTTTATAAAAAAGAGCGATTTTTAGCTTATTCGTAGCCGGCAGTACCTGTTTGTTGATTTAGAAATATAGAAATCAACTGTGCTTGATTGAAGGGGACGATTGCCATTTCTAGTTCAATAAGTATACCGTTGTCTTTTGGATATACACTAATAGTAGCAATCTGTATTCTTGGATCGCTGTTTGCTACTCTACGAACTTCATCATCTATCGCTGAAATAACATCGCCGGTGTTAGGGTCAAAAACATAATCCCATAGCTTGGTGCCATAGCCTGGCTTGCCTACTTTAGTACCCTGCCTAATATTAAATGCGTTGATAAAATCTTGAAGCACAAGTTGTTCGTCTACTAAACTAAACTTTTTGCCCCAATATATTGGTTGACGAATTCCACCAGGACCGCCATCTGCTCCAGATATAGCATTGGTTGTTTTTGGTTCGTTAGCATTGATGCTTGAATATCCATAATACTGTGGCATACTATTATTTAGTCCCTAAATTAAATGAACCCGCTAGGTCCAGTGTTTGGATAGATACCAACTATACCTGCAATAGAATTATTAAGTTCTTGTTGACTGGATGAAGACTTGCTTTGTAGCATAGTTACCGCAGTTGAACCCTGACCAGTAACTGACTTAACAGCAGTGGCTTGTGTTCCGGTATTTGTTTGCTGTATTACTTCCATTGCACTAGATTTAATAGTGCTTACCGCTGTATTGAAATTAGTGGTTTGCAGCATATTTGTTGCAGTTGCACCAGCATTAGTTATCATCGAACGAACGTCTTGTGTAGCTGCTTCTCCGAAGTTTTCAACTTTCTTAAGAAGTGATTTATACTCTGAATCATTCAATATACTGTCTAGTACTCCCTTAGCAGCAGCAATTCCTCTATCGCCAGCTGGTAAGTTTGCTTCTGCTTCGAATAATTTATCTGTAGCATCTTTAATCTTTTGCTCCCAGTTTTCAATATCATCAAATATTTTGAAAGCATCTTTATTTTGCTTGATCAGTTGTTCAACCTTACTAACAACTTCTGTTTTGATTTCGCCCAGTAGATTTGGAATAGGAATCTTAGGATTACTTAACAATGTCTTTACTTGACCATCTACACTCAAACGATCAAATGTATTGAAACTAATTGTCGGAAGCTTAACTTTCGCAGGGCCACCTGCGCCCAACGCAGACAAGCCTGACAATAATCCAGCAGCCTTGCCTAAAGGTAATGCAGAGCTAATCAAGTTAGTAAGCCCGCCTTCTTTAGAAAGAACGCCGCCTAACTTGCTATTAAGTGTATTAGTAATACCTGATATATTTTTAGTAATGCCGTTTAATGCCGAAGACTGTAGGTTTTGAACAATGTCACCTAGCATTTCTGTGCCTGGCAATTTATTGATTGCACCTTCAGCATTGTTCATAACAGCAGAGATTGCCTTTGCACCGCCCGGTAGATTATTGATGCCACTAGCCAATGCTGATGACAATGCAGCACTTGCACCTGATTGCACCGCACTAGCTGCATTACTCAATTCAGTCATGTCACCCTTAGAAATAGCTTGTGCAGCGCCCAAGATACCGTTAACGTCTTTCAATGCAGTATTGATATTGTTGATCGCTTCTTCGGCGCTAGTAGGAATTAACGGTACTGCACTAGCAATTCCGGTAATATCATTATTAATATCATTAAAGATATTATTCAATGCATTCATCGGGTTTACAATTGAACCAACACTATCCAAAGTACCGTCAACTAGTCGAGGGGTATCAGTTAGTGCCTTAGTCAGACTTGTCACAGTAGAAATTGCATTTCCACCAAATTGAGCAACAATATCATTACTAATACCGGTTGTAGTATTATTCGTAATTACAGAACCTAATTGACTTGCAGCATTAGCCGACTGCGAAGCTAGATCATCACCTATTGAACTGAGTTGCGTCTTGACTTGTTTAAATGCTCCGGTAATGCCGGCTACAGTATTATTATCAATTAATTCATTGATATCAGTAATAGAACTTATACCTGCACTATCAATAAATGATTTTAAGAAATCTTCGCCTACGCCCGGATTACCGCTACTAGAGCTAGAAATACCTGCAATAGTTGCTGCACTTGCTTTAGCAATAGCACTAAGATTTTGAGGTACGCCTGCCTGTAGTGGTTTCAAGCTATCTCTAATAGTAGTGAATGCCGCGCCTGCTGGACCTTTAACACTTTCAACAAGATCAGTGAACGACGGACCGTCGCCGCCGCCGCCGCCGAAGAGTCCACCGAGCTTTCCGCCTAGACCCTTAAGTCCGCCTAGACCCTTACTCAATCCCTTAAGTGAATTACTAATGCCGCCTAAGCCACCCAATTTATTGGCTAGTCCTGCTGCTGCTGCACCTGAACCGATTGCTTTTAAAGCTCCAGATGCTTGATTTATTGCTCCACCGAACTGATTTGCAATATTAGTTGCTTGTCCAGCAATATTATTAATATTACTTGTCAATCCTGTAGTAAATGAATTTACTGCGCCGCCTACAGCAGTATTAATTGATCCGGGTAAGTTGTTTACTAAATTATTAGCTACACCAGATACAGATTTGAC
>JACCDW010435539.1_pt1 | contig 25129 bp, 22 predicted proteins | sample 7449781 | NCBI WGS metagenome assembly JACCDW01 (sample SAMN15323449, study PRJNA562643) | freshwater metagenome | isolation source: river surface water | place: USA:Blue River Watershed | collected 2017-08-18
ATTGAGAGGTCTGGAAGTTCTTCGGCATATCAGGATAGAAATAGTTCTTTCGCGCGAAGCGGCTGTACGGTGCGATAGAGCAGTTGAGAGCGAGACCGATTGCAATGGTGTACTCGATCGCCTTGCCATTGACGACCGGCAAGGAACCTGGAAGACCAAGACAGACGGGACAGACTTGGGTATTCGGATCTGCGCCAAAGACCGTGGCACAGCCACAGAACATCTTCGATTCTGTTCCTAATTCAACGTGGACCTCGAGACCAAGGACTGGGTCGTACTTTGAGATGACCTGTTCGTAGGAAATCGCCATTAGATCAACTCCGGAGCGAGATCAAGAATGGGCTTGCCCCACTTTGCAAGGAGCTCTCTCTCAAGAGCTGCACCTGCGTTATAGAGGCGATCGTCGGCCATCGCTGGCGCCATGATCTGGAAACCTGCCGGCAAAGAATCCTCTGTCGCCAAACCCGATGGAAGTGACATCGCGCAAATCCCAGCGAGATTGACTGGAATGGTTGCGATGTCGTTGAGATACATCGCAAGTGGATCGTTGCTCTTCTCGCCGATCTTGAAGGCGGTGGTCGGAGCAGTTGGCGAGACCAAGACATCTGCTTTCGTAAAGGCATTCTCAAAATCATTCTTGATCAGAGTGCGTACCTTCTGTGCGCTTCCGTAATAGGCATCGTAGTAACCGCTGGAGAGTGCGTAGGTTCCGAGGATGATGCGGCGCTTCACCTCTTTGCCAAAACCAGCTTCACGGGTCGCGTTCATCACCTCTTCAGCGCTTCCTTCACCTACACGAAGTCCATAGCGCATCGCATCGAAGCGAGCGAGGTTGGATGAACATTCACTCGGCGCAATCAAGTAGTAGGCAGCGAGGGCATAATCAAAGGATGGGCAAGAGACTTCGACGATCTCTGCGCCGAGGCCGCTGAGGATCTCCAACGATTCATTGAAGCGCTCGAGTACTCCCTTTTGGTATCCCTCGCCCTGTAACTCTTTGATGACGCCGATCTTCATTCCCTTGACATCGCCACGTTTCGCAGCGTCGACGACTTTGGGAACTGGGGCGTTGATCGATGTTGAATCCTTCGGATCATGGCCTGCGATCGCCTCATGCAGGAGCGCAGCATCAAGGACGGTGCGTGCACAAGGACCCGCCTGATCGAGAGAGGATGAGAAAGCAACGAGGCCATAACGAGAGACGCCACCATAGGTTGGTTTGACGCCGACCGTGCCCGTCACTGCAGCAGGTTGTCGGATCGAACCACCGGTATCGGTTCCGATTGCGAGCGGCGCCTCAAAGGAAGAGATCGCAGCAGAGGAACCGCCACCAGAACCACCAGGGATGCGGGTGAGATCCCAAGGATTATGTGTCGGATGGAAGGCAGAGTTCTCGGTCGAGGATCCCATTGCGAACTCATCCATATTGGTCTTGCCGAGGATGACAACGCCATTCTTCTTCAAATTGGTGACGACCGTTGAGTCATAAGGTGGACGCCATCCTTCGAGCATCTTTGAACCGCAGGTGGTTGGGATCCCCTTCTGGGTCATGACATCCTTGAGAGCGAGTGGCACTCCTGCGAGCGGCGCGAGTGATTCGCCCTTAGCGCGACGGGCATCGACATTCTTTGCAGCGCTCAACGCCCCATCACGATCGAGATAGAGAAAGGCGCGAACCTTCGGATCAACGGCATCGATTCGCTCGTAATGAGCGATCGCTAGCTCTTCTGCACTCACCTCTTTCTTGGTGAGCGCCTCTGACATCTCGGCAGCGCTCTTTCTGATCATGCTTCTTCTCCGAGAATCTGAGGCACTTTGAATCGCCCCTCTTCTTGTGCGGGCGCACCCGAGAGCGCTTCTTCGGCGGTCAAACTTGGTTGCATCCGATCCTCACGAAAGACATTGACAAGAGGGAGTGGATGGGATGTTGGTGCGATATCCCCTTGAGTGATCTCACTGACTCGAGCGACGGCGTTCAAGATCACTGCCATCTCACTCGAAAGGTGATCGAGTTCGCTCTCAGTCATCTCGATTCGAGCCAACTTCGCGAGGTTTGCGACATCACTTCGCGTTATTGCGGGGGTATCCGACATGAGCGTAAGCCTACCGAGCGAGGGGCTATCTCGCGAAAGTCAGGATCTGACCTGACCAGAGCCCTCAACAATCCATGTCGTTGTCGTCATCGCTTCGATACCCATCGGGCCACGTGCGTGAAGCTTCTGATTCGAGATACCGATCTCTGCGCCAAATCCCATCTCTTCACCATCAGTGAAACGTGTTGAGGCATTGACCATGATGGCAGCGGAATCCGAGAGCGCGATGAAGCGATCTGCCGCACTTCTATCTTCAGTGATGATCGCTTCCGTGTGATGGGTTCCATATTTCTCGATATGCGTGATCGCTGAATCAAGGTCATCGACGAGTGCAACATTGAGATCGAGAGTTCCGTACTCCGTCGACCAACTCTCTTCGCTCGCACGTTGGATCTCGAGACCGGCAGACTCTCCGGCATCAAAGACTTCTGAGTCTCCATGAATCTGAACACCTTCAGCCCGAAGTGCTCTCAGAGCAGGAATCAAGAGATCATCCTTACGATCACGATGGATCAGAAGAGTCTCTGCGGCATTGCAGACGCTCGGGCGTTGCACCTTCGCATTAACGATGATCGCAATCGCCTTATCGCTATCAGCGCTCTTGTCGAAGTAGATGTGACAGACCCCCGCTCCCGTCTCGATCGTTGGAACTCTCGCTTCATCAACGACCATACGAATCAGGGAGGAGCTTCCGCGGGGAATGACAAGATCGACAGAACCTCGGGCATGAAGGAGTGCTCGAACCGTGTCACGATCCTCGCTTGGAATGAGAGCGATGAGATCAGGGCTGAGGCCTGAGCCTTCGATCGAGGTACGCATGATTGCAACCAACGCTTCATTCGATTCTCGCGCTGAGGATGAACCTCGAAGGAGTGCGGCATTTCCTGAAGCCAAGAGGATCACCGCAGCGTCAACGGTGACATTGGGTCGTGCTTCATAGACCATGCCAACCACTCCGAAGGGAACAGTGACTTGGCGAAGGTGCAGTCCATTCTCCAAAGTTCGCTCGATCTTCACATTTCCGAGCGCGCTCGGTAACGAGGCGACCTTTCGAGCGCCCGAAGCGATGCCTGCGATTCGAGAAGGTGTGAGAGTTAAGCGATCAAGAAGTGAGCTGTTCATCCCTGCCGCTCTCTCGCGCTCTACATCCTTGGTATTCGCTTGAAGTATCAATTCGGCATGGGAATCGATAGCGGTGGCGATCGCCTCAATCAGAGCCTTCCGATCTTGATAGGAAGACGCGGCGAGTGATCTCTGCGCACGGCGCGCCTTCGCCGCGATCTCAACGATCATCTGATCATTGCTCATAAGAGCACCATCTCATCACGATGGACCAATTCATGGCCATACTCTTCACCAAACTTCTCACTCAACTCTTTGGTCGATTGACCCAAGAGCTTCGGGATCTCCTGCGCGTCATAACCAATCAACCCGCGAGCGATCACGCGGGAATCCGGAGCGAGGAGTTCGACTGTATCGCCAGCTACGAACTCTCCTTCTACTTTGGTAACTCCGGCTGGCAGGAGTGAACTGCCGCGTTCGAGTACCGCGGTCGTTGCACCAGCATCAAGAAAGAGTTGTCCTCTTACCGTGGAAGCATGAGCGAGCCAGAGCCTTCGAGAGCGAATCGGATCCTTGACTGCGATAAAGAGCGTGCCGCAATTCTCGTTCTCCAGTGCACCCCTTGCGTGATCAAGATCGGTAAGGAGCGTCGTCACTCCTGCGCTCGTTGCAATGCGTGCGGCTTCGATCTTGGTGATCATGCCACCGCTACCCACTTTGGAATCCGAACCCGTGATGTTGAGATCTTCGAGAGTAGTGAAATCGTCAACGCGAGCAATTCGCTTGGCTCCCATCGTTGTGGGCGGCGCGTCATAGAGCGCATCGACATCGGTCAGGATCATGAGGAGATCGGCTGAGATGATGTGTGAGACAAGGGCAGAGATGCGATCGTTATCGCCGAACTTGATCTCAGCGAGAGCCACTGAGTCGTTCTCGTTGATGACCGGGACCAGACCGAGCTCAAGGGATTTGAGAAGCGTCGCTCGTACGTTGAGGTAGTGACTTCGACGCATCACATCCTCTGCAGTGATGAGTACTTGGCTGGCAACGATGGAGTGCCGAGCAAAGGAATCGAAGTAGTTGCGAATCAAGAGGCCCTGTCCTACCGAGGCCACAGTCTGTTGCATGGTGAGATCTCGTGGTCGCTCCTCTAGACCAAGGAGCGAGAGCCCAGATGCGATGGCACCGGATGAGACGAGAACGACTTCAGAGCCCTTGGATTTGAGAAATGAGACCAGGTCGACAACCTGATCGAGTCGAGCTCTATCGAGATAGGCGCCATCTCGTCCGGTGAGCGTCGATGAACCGACCTTGATCACTACGCGACGAGCGTTCATCATCGATCGCGCTCCCAAGGGATGCGAAGGTCTTCTCCCCTCGGTCCTGCCAAGAGTTCTGCGCCTGCTTCGATCGTTGGTTCCCAATCGAAGACCACTGCATCATCACTGGCTCCGATGCGAACTTCACTTCCCTCTCGCGCGCCGAGCTTGAAGAGTTCCTTCTCTACTCCTGCGCGAGCAAGACGATCCGCAAGATATCCGATCGCTTCCTTGTTGGAGAAGTCAGTCTGCGCGACCCATCTCTCGATCTTCTTACCTACGACAGTGAATGAACCATCCTTATTGGCGCTCACCGTGAATCCGGAATCATCGATTGCTGGTGGAGTAAGAACGATGCGTGTGCGTTCGGCGACGACTTGCTCTCGTCGGTAGGTGGAGATGGATTCCGCTAACGCATTGAGCAATTCTTGTAGACCTTCACGCGTTGCAGCGCTCACTGGGAAGACCTTGTAACCACGGGCAACCAACGCTGGCGTGACCATCTCTGCCATCGCTTTGCCATCAGGTAGATCGATCTTATTCAAAGCTACGAGTCGTGGTCGTTCGATCAGCGGGATATCGGCTTCATACTTTGCCAGCTCTTCCTCGATGACATCGAAATCACGGAGTGGATCGCGATCCGTCTCTAGCGTTCCGCAATCGAGAACATGGACCAAGAGTGAGCAACGCTCGACATGGCGAAGGAACTCAAGACCAAGACCCTTGCCTTCACTTGCACCCGGGATGAGTCCTGGAACATCAGCAACGGTGAACCGAGTCTCTCCGACTTGAACCACGCCAAGGTTGGGAACCAAGGTGGTGAATGGATAATCGGCGATCTTGGGACGAGCCGATGAGATCGCTGCGATCAACGAGGATTTTCCGGCGGAGGGGTAACCCACGAGTGCCACATCTGCAACCGATTTCAATTCCAGGATCAGAGTGCGCTTCTCACCCGGTTCGCCTTTGAGTGCAAAACCTGGAGCCTTCCGCTTTCGAGAAGCGAGCGAGGCATTTCCTAAGCCGCCGCGTCCACCGCGCGCTGCTATGAATGTAGTTCCTACTCCGACGAGATCGGCAAGGACTTCACCACTCTCATCATGGACGACGGTTCCGTCTGGAACGGAGAGGATCAGATCATCGCCCGATGCACCGTTTTGGTGACTTCCTTGTCCTTGTCTTCCCGATGTCGCCATGCGATGTGGTGAGTGATGGAAGTCCAAGAGCGTCGTGACATTGGGATCGACGACAAGGATGATGTCGCCACCGCGACCACCGTCGCCACCATCAGGACCACCGAGTGGGACGAACTTTTCGCGATGAACGGAGACGCAACCATCTCCGCCCTTTCCTGCAACTGCATGGAGGAAGACGCGATCGACGAATGTCGCCATCACTTCCTCCTATTCCCCTGCCGAACAAAAAAAATCGGGCCCGCATCGCGGACCCGATTCGATATAAATCCGCGTTGTTACGAAACCGGGACGATGTTGACGACCTTGCGACCACGTGCATGACCGAATTCAACGGTTCCTGCTGCGAGCGCAAAGAGTGTGTCGTCCTTGCCGATTCCTACATTCTTTCCTGGGTGGAACTTGGTGCCACGTTGACGGACGAGGATCTCGCCGCTGTTGACTACCTGTCCACCGAATCGCTTGATTCCAAGGTATTGCGGATTGGAATCGCGACCGTTACGTGTTGAGGAGACACCCTTTTTACTTGCCATCTTCTATTCGCCTCCCTTTACTTCACACCGTTGATCGCGGTGATCTTCACGCGAGTGTTCTTGGAACGGAAACCTTGACGACGACGATAGCCGGTCTTGTTCTTGTAACGAAGGATATGGATCTTTGGACCCTTCACTTCGTCGATGACCTCTCCTGTCACCTTGACCGATGCCAGCGCTGCAGCCTCAGAGGTGACCTTCTCGCCATCTACAACGAGCAGTGCTGGGAATGAAACGGTTGCGCCGGTTGCCTCATCGATGCGATCGACGATGATGGTGTCGCCTACGGCCACCTTCTCTTGGCGTCCGCCAGCTTTCACGATTGCGTACACGTTCACTCCTTGGTTCTTACTACCTGTTGGAACTTCTAATACTCGGTCTGGATCCCCATCCGTACGACCGACGGGCAAGGATACGGAGATACCGCTGAGGGGGTCAAACTGGCCTATTCGGCGGTGATGACCCCAGTGCTCACTCCCCTGCGACGACGACGGCCGAAGGGCTTCTTCTCAGAATCTTCAGTATCGCGGCGCGCGGGTTCGATAGGTTCTTCCGCTGCTTCTTTGACTGCTTCCTTCTCATCTGAGCGCTCCGCAGGCTGATTGCCTACCTCGCGATCGACGGTGCGCTTATTGACCGGATCGGCGTGGATATGGATTCCACGACCGCCACAACTATCGCAGATCGTTGAGAAAGCTTCGATCAGACCTTGGCCAACGCGCTTTCGAGTCATCTGGACCAGACCCAGTGATGTCACTTCTGCGACCTGATGCTTGGTGCGATCTCGACCTAGGCATTCGACGAGTCGCCTCAAGACTTGTTCTCGATTCGATTCCAAGACCATATCGATGAAGTCGATGACGACGATTCCACCAAGGTCGCGAAGGCGAAGTTGGCGAGCGATCTCTTCAGCTGCCTCCAAGTTGTTCTTAGTGACAGTCTCTTCGAGATTTCCACCCTTACCGATGAACTTTCCAGTGTTGACGTCGATGACGACCATCGCTTCAGTGCGATCGATCACCAAGGAACCACCAGATGGGAGATAGACCTTGCGATCGAGCGCCTTGGAGAGTTGCTCGTCGATGTTGTACTCGGCGAAGATGTCAGAGGTTCCGGTGTACTTCTCTACCCGCTCCATCAGCTCTGGTGCGACATGTCCAAGATAGTTATTGATATCTTCGAAGGCGCTATCGCCCTGGATCAAGAGCTTGTTGAAATCAGCATTGAAGATGTCGCGGATGACGCGAACGGTCAGATCCGGTTCGCCGTAGAGCTGAGTAGGAGTTGTGATCTCCTTCTTCTCAGATTTCTTCTTGATATCTTCCCATTGCGCCTTCAGGCGGGCGACATCTCTTGTGAGTTCCTCTTCACTCGCACCCTCTGCTGCGGTACGGACGATCACACCTTCATCCTCTGAGATGAGATTTCCAAGGATCGTCTTGAGGCGGGCACGTTCATTCTCGGGAAGCTTGCGACTGATTCCGCTCATCTCGCCACCAGGGACGAAGACGACATAGCGACCTGGGATTGAAACCTGAGAAGTGAGGCGAGCGCCCTTCTGTCCGATCGGATCCTTGGTGACTTGAACCATCACCATCTGGCCAGTCTTTAGCACATGCTCGATCTTCTTGTCCTTGTTATCTGCAAGTCCTGCTTCGTCCCAATTTACTTCACCTGCATAAAGGACAGCGTTCCTACCCTTGCCGATATCAACGAACGCAGCCTCCATCGAAGGCAAGACGTTCTGAACCTTTCCAAGATAGACATTTCCAACGTAGGAGATATTGCTATTTCGATTGACGTAATGCTCAACGAGGATCTTGTCCTCTAGTACTGCGATCTGAGTCCGGTCTCCCTTTTGGCGCACGATCATCTCGCGCTCGACCGACTCGCGGCGTGCCAGGAACTCTCCTTCGGTGAGGATGACTCCTCTTCGACGATTCTCGCGGTATGGCTCGCGATAGTTATCCCTAAATCCACGATTCGACCTCGCGCCGCGGCGGCGGAAGTCGTCACGATCACGCTTCTCGCGAGTGCGCGATGGCGTGCTCTTCGCTTCACGCTTTTCGCGAACCTTGACGACGGTTACGACGCCATCTTCATCGACGACCTCACCTGGAACGACTGGGTCAGAACCTGGGCGAACACGCTTGCGTCGCTTGCGAAGTGCTGGCTCATTCGAATCAGAACTCTCGGATTCACTCTCATCTGAGTTCTCGCCAGTTGAAGTACCGCTCGATCCATCACTCTCTCGATGGCGATTGCGCCCGCCCCTTCTGCGACGGCGGCGTCTCGGATCCCTACTTCCCTCATCTGATTCGGCTTCAACCGGAGCGCTCTTCTTGGCTGCCGCACTCTTCGCTGCTGGACGGCGCGATGAGCTCTTGCGGTCACCATCATCGCTCGCACTCGCCTTAGTTACGGCTGGCGCTTGGAACATGGGAACGGGAATGGCCTTAGCAGCGGCCTTCTTTGGCTTAGCTTCCGAAGAATCAGCGGTGGCCTTCTTCGACGCAGGAGTTGCAGATCCCTCTTCGCCCGCGACCGCCTTCTTTCGGCGCACGCGAACCTTCTTCTCTTCTGGCTCTTTAGCCATAATCAAAAAACCTCAAATCTGTAGCGGTTCAGTCTGATGACTGGTTTCATCTAGCGCGATGGGCACAAACTCGAAGCGACCGCACGATTATGAGCGGTACCAGCTTCACCTAGAAGGAATCTAGAAACCTGTGCGCCTCAGCGCTGGCCCAAGTATGGCAGAGAGGGCCCTCGATGCCCAATTCACCATCAAATGAGGCGAGTTATCGACTAGAACGAAGGTGGACGTTCTGCAACAAGCCGAAACCGATCAGGCAGGCGAACATGCTCGATCCTCCGTAGGAGAGGAATGGCAATGGCACTCCGGTCATCGGCATCAAGCCCATAGTCATTCCTATGTTCTCGAAAGTTTGGAATGCGAACCATGCGATCACACCGATACAGACCAACCGCCCGAACATATCTTCGGTACGCCTTGCTATGGCGAATGCGCGAAAGAGGATGATCACGTAGAGGAAGATGATCAAACCGGAACCGAGGAATCCAAGTTGTTCACCTGCAACAGTGAAGATGAAGTCTGTCTGCTGCTCTGGAACGAATCGTCCATTGGTCTGCGGTCCATCGAAGAGCCCAGTACCGGTCAATCCGCCAGATCCGATGGTGATACGAGCCTGTCGTAATTGGTAGCCACTGAAGAGTGGATCCGCGTTGGGATCGATGAATGATTCAAGACGTTTCACTTGATACTCGCTGACAACTCCGGTCTGCACTGCAAGGAATCCACCGACGATGGCAAGTGCTATGAGACCGACGATCCATCTCGATGCGGCACCAGAGACGGCAAGGATGGTGACCACCGAGGCAGAGATGATCAGGACTGTACCCAGATCTGGTTGCGCGATGATCAAGAGGACGGGAATCGCCGCTACTGCGAGAGCTTTGAGTACATCTGCATTCTCTGGATACCTTTGATTTCCTTGAAGCTCGGAGAGAATGAGTGCCATTCCAATGATGATCGAGATCTTTGCCAACTCAGCCGGCTGTATCTGAAATCCACCCGGGAGCGCGATCCACGCTCTGGCACCATTGACCGTGGCGCCGATTCCAGGGATCAAGACCATGACAAGTCCCAGGACGCCAAGTCCCCAAACCACCGGAGCGAATGCACGAATCATTCGATAGTCGATCAAGGTCGTCGCCCAGGCGAGGAGTCCGCCGATCAAGATATTGATGGCATGGCGCTTGAGGTAATACTCGGGATCCAATCCATTCGCTGCGAACCAATCGCGCGTAGCCGCATAGACCAAGAGCACGCCGATGATCAAGAGCGCGGCGACAGCGAAGGTGAGCACCAGATCCCAATCACGAAGGGTCGAGCGTTTCGCTGATCGACGAAGTGTGAAATCAGTTGCCATTCACATCCTCGCTCTCAGACGTTGAATTGGAGACTTTGGTCGATTGCTTCAGTGATGTTGTCACATCGATCCGCGGTAGAGAAGTGGGCACTCCTCGCGGAGCGGTCGGTTTCTTCCCACCTTCACCGAAGATATGTTCGTAGATCTTACGGACTCCGATTCCGGAGGTGCTGGAACCGAATCCGCCTTGGCTGACCATCATCACAACGGTATAGACCGGATCCTTGGTTGGTGCATAGGAGGCGAACCACGAGGTGTCATCCTTGGCGCTGCCATCGAGGTTACGACCGAATACCTGTCCAGTACCTGTCTTTCCACTCACCTCGACCTTGAGTCCGGCGAATGCACCGGTAGCGGTACCACCAGTGACCACTTGGCGAAGTCCATTCTTGATCACTCTGAGCGTCTTCTTATTGACGGGAAGCTTGCCAATTGCCTCTGGCTTGAACTCTTTGATCACCTTTCCATCGGGATTGATGATTGCTCTTGCGATCTGTGGTCGATAGAGAGTTCCGCCATTTGCGATCGCGTTGTACATCATCGCAATCTGCAATGGGGTCGCCAAGAGATCGCCTTGTCCGATGGAGAAGTTGACCGCATCTCCGGCGCGCACCTTGTCACCACCGAGGCAATTCTCTCGGGCGATATCGAGGAGTAGTTGTGTCAATTGGGACTTCTTCGCTCGCTCACGGTAATTGCAGTAGAAATCCTTGTTTTGCTCGTACCAAGACTTCTTCCATTCACGGTCGGGAAGCCTCCCGGCAGATTCTGAAGGAAGGTCGATTCCAGTCATCTTGCCGAAACCGAAGAGTCTGGCTGCGGTAAAGAAATGATCGTTGGGATTGCCTTTCGGAGAGAGCCCACCATCTCGAACCCATTCGTCATAGGCGATCTGGTACCACATCGAGTCGCAAGAGAGCGCGAGTGATCGTTCGAAACCAATGACACCTAAAGCCTTGCTATCGAAGTTCTTGAAGGTTTGGGTTCCGATCTGCACTTTGGAAGGACAGTTGAATCTCTGGTTGAGCGGGTAACCGGCACGAACTGCTGCCGCAGTTGAGATCACCTTGAATGTCGATGCCGGTGCATATGCGCCTTGCGTTGCCCGTGAGAGTGCGGGAACTGCTGCCGCTTCGCTGTAGAGGCGCTTCGCCTGCGCAACAGTGATTCCGTTCTCCCAGATATTTGGATCATAGGTCGGATAAGAGGCAAGTGCGACGATCCTTCCTTGCATATCCATCACGATCGCAGCCCCAGAATCTGCGCGACGTCCCAATGACTTACCTTGCTGAATCGATGCGGCCAACTCCTTCTCTGCTGCTGCCTGGATCTTTGCATTGATATTGAGGACCAGATTCTCGCCCGGTACTTGTTCTCGATCCCGAGACTCCCTTGTCACCGACTCACGTCGATCGACGATCACGGTGCGCACGCCAGGAACACCTCGCAAATACTCGTCGTACTGCAGCTCTAGCCCAGATTTGCCGATCAACTCATTTCGATAGAAGAGCCGACCTTCATCGTTGTTGAGATCTGCTTCGGTCACTGGACCGACATATCCGAGAATGTGCGCTGCATTCTCCCCTGCAATCGAGGGGTAATAACGAATGGAGACCGGAGAGGCATCGACTCCAGGGAATTGATCTGATCGCTCGATGATCGAGAGCGCTTGATTCTCGGTTGCGGATTTCGTCACTGGAATCGGTTGATAGCGAGTGCCATTCCAACATCCTGCTCGCTGTCCCACTTCAAGCTCCGGACAGAGGCGAGTGCGATTGAAGACATCTTGAAAATCCAATTTGAGGATGGTCGCTACCTTGCGAAGCACCGATTCGCCCTTATCTGGCAGCTTATCGATGACACTTCGATCGACTGTGATCTCCAAACCTGCCCGATTGATCGCAATCGGAAGTCCTGTGTTGTCGACGATCAGACCACGATTGGCAGGTGTGACGATATCTCGGCTCTGAACATTGAGAGCTGCTTCGCGATAACGCTCACCATCGAGGACTTGGATGTAGAAGAGTCGGCCAAGGAGAGCGATCATGATCGAGGCGATCAAAGCCTGCACCACGATCATGTTGAGACGAGAGCGATCGGTCACAGCGTGCTCCGACTCTCGAAGAATCGCTCCTTCAACCGCCCGACCACTGGAAAATAGATCGGTGAGAAGAGCAGAGTCCAGATGGCATTACCAACTGTCTCTTGAAGAACGGTCGAAAGAGGTGGAATCGGATTTCCAAAGACGCCGGCCAAGATCACATAGAGAAGAACCGATCCCGAGGTGGCGAGTAGAAGATAGAGAGCTGCGGTCATCGGGCGCTCGGCAAGGTCGCCGAGACTCTCTCTATATGTTGAGACCAGATATGCCGAAACAAGAAGTATGAAGGTCCACAGCCCCACCGGAGTATCGAGTGATGGTGAGAGATCCAAGAGGATTCCGGCGATGAATGCAGTGACGAAGGCTTCACCCTTCTCTTCGGTAGCGAGCCAACTGAAGAGAAGTGCTAGGTAGAGCGAGAAACCGCCGATGATGAAATCGATTCGGTTGACGATAGAGATTTGAAAGAGGAACGCAAAGACGAAGAAGGAGACGGTGACGAAGGTTCGATAGAAGGTCATGACTTCTACTCGTTATTACGTGGGCTAGCTTCAGGAGATGGCGTGACGAAGACGGTGACGGTCGGCGTCGGAGTTGGAACCGGTGCTTTGGGAACGAGTGAGTCCCGAGGATCTGCGACCTTATTGGAGATGATGACCGCAACAACGCCAAGCGAGCTCAACTCTGCAAAGGGCCTTACCTCGGCTTGTTTGGTGAGTGCACCAACGGAATCGTCGACTGAAACCACAGTACCGATCGGCAGACCTGGAGTGAATGGACGATTACCGCTGCTGCCGCGAGAGAGAAGGACATCGCCTTGTTTCACATTTCCCCGCGCATCGAGGAGTTCGAGATCGAAGTAATTCGAACCCTTCCCAGAGAGGATTCCCATCGTCTGCTTTCCAGCGATGCGAACTCCCATGCGAAATGCAGGATCACTGACGAGTTGCACCACAGCAGAGCTAGCGGTCACAGACTTAACGACCCCGACTACTCCCTCACCGGAGATCACTGACATATCTCGCAAGATCCCGCTCGAACTGCCGACATCGAGAGTGACAGTCCGCTCGAAATTCATCTCTTGGCCGTACGCGATGACGCGAGCAGCGACCACCTCATACCGTGCACGACCAGCGAGATCGAGGACTCGCTTGAGTTGTCGTAACTCTCCACGCATATCTCGAAGCGTGGCTATCCGCTCCCTGAGCGCTCGGTTCTCATCCTTGAGTTGATCCAACTTCTCATTCGCTTGGCCGATATTTGCGATATCACCGAAGAAGTTCCCGACTGGAGAGAAGATCGCACTCGCTGCACTCTGGAATGGTTTGGCGATGGTCTGCATCAGAGAGCGTGCAGAGCCAAGGATGCTCACGCCACGAAGGTCGAGAGTGATGAAGAAGAGTGCGGTGACCAGGAGTGAGACCAGGAGCAGACGTGTGCGTCCTGTTCCTCGTTGGACCATTCTCCTAACCCCTTAACTCGTGCTCAGTCTGAAAGATGATCCGTCAACGACGTGGTTCGGAGATCAATACCTTCTCTAGCGCTTCGAACTCTTCGATGCACTTACCAGAACCGACAGCGACTGCATTGAGCGGTTGATCAGCGATATGAATCGGCATATTAGTCTCTTGTCGTAGCCTCTCATCGAGTCCGCGAAGGAGAGCGCCACCGCCAGTGAGGACGATGCCACGATCCATCAAATCGCTTGCGAGCTCTGGTGGCGTCTTGTCGAGCGTTGCCTTCACCGCATTGACGATCGCATTGACCGGCTCTTCCAAGGCCTTACGAATATCGTCAGCAGAGACGAGGATCGTCTTTGGAAGACCAGTTGCGAGATCGCGACCTCGGATCTCTGCATCGACATCGTCAGGAAGACGGCAGGCGGAACCGATCGCCATCTTGATCTCCTCAGCGGTTCTCTCACCGAGAAGGAGTGAGAATTCGCGCTTGACCCAGTTGATGATCGCTTGATCGAGCTCATCGCCACCAGTTCGAATCGACTGTGCAACGACGATTCCACCAAGGGAAATGACAGCAACTTCAGTGGTTCCACCACCGATATCGACGACCATGTTTCCGGTTGGTTCGTGGATAGGAAGTCCAGCACCGATCGCCGCAGCCATCGGCTCTTCGATGATGTAGACCTTACGTGCACCAGCGGCGTAACCAGCATCCTTCACTGCGCGCTGTTCGACGCCAGTGATTCCGGATGGAACGCAGACCACGATACGAGGCTTTGCAAGATAGCGACGTCGATGGACCTTCTGGATGAAGTAACGAAGCATGCGCTCTGTCGTATCGAAGTCAGCGATAACACCGTCCTTCAACGGACGGATCGCGACGATATTGCCCGGCGTACGGCCGATCATCTTCTTCGCTTCAGATCCGACTGCAAGGATCGCGCCATTGTCTTGATTGACTGCAACCACTGATGGCTCATTGAGCACGATGCCACGACCGCGGACGTAGACCAGTGTGTTGGCAGTTCCAAGGTCGACCGCCATATCACGGCCTACGAATGCGTACTTGTTCGTTGTGCTCATTACTTCCCTATCTATTTCGTCTGCTCTTTACGACTACAACTCTGGAAAGAAGATCGCGATCTCTCGCGCCGCTGATTCCTCAGAATCTGATCCGTGGACCAGATTTTGAACCACTTTGGTTCCTTGATCACGGGCCAAGTCACCGCGAATCGACCCGGCATCGGCAACGGTTGGATCCGTCGCTCCCGCGATCTTTCGAAAGCCTTCGATCACTCTATTTCCCTCAGCGACGATCGCGACGATCGGCCCTGAGAGCATGAACTCGAGGAGCGGCTCGTAGAACGGCTTTCCTTCATGTTCTCCATAGTGACGTTCGAGCAATGATCGATCCGCTTGCATCATCTTCATCGCCACAACGTCATAACCCTTACGTTCGATACGCAAGAGCACTTCGCCGACGAGACGACGACGCACACCATCTGGTTTGACCAGGATCAGAGTTCTTTGTACTGGAGAAGTCACAAGGCGTGATTGTAGTCGCGAAGCGATGGCCAGCTAAATCGGTTGGAAAGCTGAGAAATCTGGGGGGGGGTTACTTGCCTTCTTTATCGCGCTCAGCGATGAGAGCAGCTCGAATCGCTTCGCCTTTGCGACCGAAGTAGATCGCCGCCGCCCAGAGCGCTGCGAAGAGCGCGCCCATGAAGAACATGGTTGGAATGACAAAGCCATAGAGGATGGTCGAAATCTGCAAGATCCAACCAAGCCACCATCCCAGGCGAGAACGAAGCAGGCCCGAATTGAGTAAGAGTAGAAGTGCGATCACTGCACCGATGAGAAGTTCACTTCCATCATTATCGAGTCGAACCAAGAGGAGTGCGAATCCCATGGTGATCGCTTCCATCACGAGAACACTTCGTCCCAGGATCTTCATGACTCTTCGTTTCTCTTACTTCGATGACGCATGATCACGCGCGCTTCGCCAACACTCACTACAGAACCGGTGACAATGACTGCAGCGCTACTTGCCTCGTGGAGATTGCGCTGATTCGCTAACTGGATCGCATGATCGATGGCACGTGGAAGGCTCTCGATAGCCGTAGTTCGCTCGCCACCAAAGACCCTCACTGCCATGTCGTGGAGACGATCGACTTCGAGGGCTCGCGGCGAGGAGTTCTTTGTCACCACGATGGAATCGAAGATCGGCTCCATCAACTCCAGCACCCCCGCCACATCCTTATCTCCCATCGAAGCAAAGACCGCGATACGGTGGGTGAAATCGAACTCATGATCAAGAGTTGCCTTCAAAGAATTCATGCCGTGTGGATTATGCGCGGCATCGACGATCACCGTTGGATCTCTATGGAGTACCTCGAGCCGCCCTGGGGACTTCACCAATGCGAAGGCATCGCGCAGGACCTCCTCGTCCAGCTCCTTCTCCCCGATGAAGGCTTCGACAGCAGCAACAGCAACGGCTGCGTTGTGTGCTTGATGTTCGCCATGGAGCGGCAAGAAGAGCTCTCGGTATTTTCCATTGACGCCATCGATAGCGATCATCTGGCCACCCAGTGCGATCTCCCTCGACGTCAATGAGAACTCGATTCCCTCGCGAAGCGGAGCGGATTCAACAGCGATGCAACGCTCCAAGAGAACTTTCGCTGCCTCGACTTCCTGCGCTGAAAGCACAGTAATGGAGCCCTCTTTGATGATTCCGGACTTCGTCTTGGCAATCTCAATGAGGGTGGATCCCAGATATTCCATGTGATCGAAGCCGATCGGAGTTATGACATTGACTGCCGCATTGACCACATTGGTGGCATCCCATTCGCCGCCCATTCCTACTTCAATCACACCAACATCGACTGGGTATTCGGCAAATGCGACGAATGCCATCGCAGTGATCGCCTCAAAGAAAGAGAGTCGGTGCGACATACGTGAATCGACCATCTCAAGATAGAGCGCGATGTCGTCATAGGTGGCAACGAATCCCTCTGGCGAGATCGGCTCTCCATTGATCGCGATCCGCTCCGTGATGCTCTCAAGATGTGGGCTGGTAAAGCGTCCAGTTCTATATCCCAATTGATAGAGGATGGCATCAATCATCCGCGAAGTCGTGGTCTTGCCGTTGGTTCCGGTCAGATGGATCGTCGGATAAGAGAGTTGTGGTGAACCGAGGGCATCACAGAGGTAGGCGATCCGCTGCAAGGACGGTTCAAGCCTGCTCTCTGGCCAACGCCCGAGCAATTCTTCTTCTACGAAGCGCATCCGCTCCAGATCATCGGCCCCACTCATGACGCTTCGATTCGAATCACTTAACGGGTAGCGCAGCTAAGAGTGAATTGATCCGTTCGATCTCTGCAACGCAATGATCATGGCGCGCTCGAATCTCATCGACGACAGGAAGTGGTGCCTTGGCCATGAAATTCTCATTCTCAAGTTTGACCTTCGCAGTTGCAAGATCCTTCTCAATCGCCTGAAGATCCTTGAGGAGTCGCGCTCTCTCGGCTTCGACATCGACACTTCCTGTGAGATCGAATTCGACTGCAAAGGCTCCCACTTCGATTCGACCACTGGTTGTGAAGCCATCTTGAGCAGGATCGAGTCGGACCAAGAAGCGAAGTGCCTCTTCATATTCAGCGAGTGAGCGCTCAGCAAGTCCCGAGATCCTTGCTGCAACACGTGCGGAGCTCTTCACTCCTTGATCGTTCCTGAACCTTCGAATCTCAGTGACCAAGAGCTTGAGGTCCTCTACCTTTGAGCGCGCAGATGAATCGCTCTCACTACGATCGAAATCAGGCCACTTAGCGATCACGAGTGATTCACCACCGGTCAAAGAGCACCAGAGTTCCTCAGTGATGAATGGCATGAATGGATGGAGGGCGCGGAGCAGGCGATCGAGGACTTCACCCAAGACTCGACGTGTGAGAGTCGCTGCCTCTCCATTCTCAGCGAGAGCAGACTTGGAGAGTTCGAGATACCAATCGCAGAGGTCGTCCCAAGCGAAGTGATAAAGCGCCTCAGTTGCTTTGGCGAATTCGAAACTTTCAAGAGCTGTATCGACTTCACGCAACGTCTCATTGAGCAGATCGAGAATCCAGGTATCGATAGCGCTCAACGATTCTCTCGCCGGCAGGTCTCCATTGACATGCGCACCATTGAGAAGTGCGAAACGTGTGGCATTCCACAACTTGGTTGCGAAGTTTCGAGATCCCGCGACCCACTCTTCTGCGAGCGCTTGATCAGCACCTGGATTCGATCCACGTGCCAAGGTGAAGCGCATCGCATCGGATCCGTACTTATCCATGAACTCGATGGGATCGATGGTGTTGCCGCGAGACTTGCTCATCTTCTTGCCATGTTTATCTCGAACGAGTCCGTGAAGGGCGATGATGTTGAATGGTGGAACATCGTCCATCGCGAAGAGGCCGAACATCATCATGCGAGCGACCCAGAAGAAGAGGATGTCATAACCTGTGACGAGAACCGAGGTCGGGTAGAACTTCTTCAATTCCTTCGTCTCATCGGGCCAGCCCAATGTAGAGAATGGCCAAAGCGCGGAAGAGAACCAGGTATCAAGGACATCGGGATCTTGAACGAAACCTTCCGGAGCGCTCTCATCTGGACCGAGGACGATCATCTCACCATTGGGTCCATACCAAACTGGAATGCGATGACCCCACCAAAGTTGTCTTGAGATACACCAGTCATGCATATCGTCGACCCAGTCGAAATATCGCGGTGCCAAGCTCTCTGGTTCGATACGAACTCTTCCTTCGCGAACCGCATCTGCGGCTGCCTTCGCGAGTGGACCTACTTTGACGAACCATTGCAGCGAGAGTCTTGGTTCAACGGTCGTATCGCAACGTTGGCAATGGCCGACTGCGTGGATATAAGGACGCTTCTCAGCGACGACGCGACCTTGGCGACGAAGCTCGTCAACGACCGCTTTCCTCGCCTCGAATCGATCGAGTCCGTCGAACGCAGTTCCCGTTCCCTTCATCACGCCATGCTCATCCATGATGATGATCATCTCGACGTTATGACGCTTACCCATCTCGAAGTCATTGGGATCATGCGCTGCAGTGACCTTGACCGCTCCGGTTCCGAACTCTGGATCGACGAGTTCATCTTCAACGATCGGGATATATCGATTGACGAGTGGAAGCAAGACTTTCTTTCCAACCAAATGCTTATAGCGGGGATCGTCCGGATGGACTGCAACCGCGCCATCGCCAAGCATGGTTTCAGGACGAGTCGTCGCGACGATGATTGATGTATCACCTTCGCCATAACGAATCTGAACGAACTCTCCTTCATCATCGCTATGTTCTACTTCGATGTCGGAGAGCGCGGTAAGGCATCGTGGACACCAATTGATGATCCGCTCAGCGCGATAGATCAAACCTTGATCGTAGAGTCGCTTGAAGATCTCAAGCACTGCGCGTGAAAGTCCTTCATCGAGTGTGAATCGCTCACGACTCCAGTCGACGCTATCGCCGAGCCGTTTCATCTGGCTCAAGATCGCGCCGCCAGACTCTGCTTTCCATTGCCAGACTCGCTTGACGAACTCCTCACGCCCAAGATCGTGACGAGACTTACCCTCTGCAGCTAATTTCTTCTCAACGACATTCTGGGTTGCGATTCCTGCGTGATCCATGCCTGGAAGCCAGAGCGCTTCGAAACCCTTCATCCGCTTCATGCGGATCAACGCATCTTGCAATGTGTGATCGAGTGCGTGGCCCATGTGAAGCGAGCCGGTGACATTTGGAGGTGGAATGACGATCGTGAAGGGCAGCTTCGTGGATTCTGGGTCTGCGGTGAAGTAACCGGCATCGAGCCACTTCTTATAGAGCGGTCCTTCGAGTTCTTGTGGATCGAAGGTAGATGCAAGTTCGCGCATAGTAGAGCGCATCATAGTTGAGGAGTTACGCGCTCTTCTCTTCCGTCTTTCGCTCTGCCTTCACTCGCTTCGGCGCATGTGCGCTGCGCTCCATGTAGAGCGGTGCCGCCTTATCCGTCACCACAGCTGGAGTGATCACAACGCGACCGACATCCTTCTTGCTCGGAACTTCATACATCACGCCCATCAAGATCTCTTCCATGATCGCTCGAAGTCCTCGAGCACCTGTTCCACGAGAGATTGCTTGATCGGCAACGATATCGAGGGCGGCCGGTTCGATCTCGAGTTCGACATCGTCCATATCGAGAAGGTGCTGATATTGCTTGACCAGAGCATTCTTCGGTTCAGTGAGGATCTGCAAAAGTGCGGTTCGATCGAGATTCTCGACGCTCGTAACGACTGGAAGTCGACCGATGAACTCTGGGATCATTCCGAACTTCAAGAGGTCCTCTGGCATCACATCTGCGAATGGATCTTCCTTCTTGCGATCCTCCATGGTCTTGAGTTCTGCATTGAATCCGACGCCTGCCTTGCCTTTTCGACCTTCGATGATCTTCTCAAGTCCAGCGAAAGCGCCGCCCACGATGAAGAGAATGTTTCCAGTGTCGATCTGGATGAATTCTTGGTGTGGATGCTTGCGGCCACCTTGTGGCGGTACGGATGCGGTCGTTCCTTCTAGGATCTTCAAGAGCGCTTGCTGGACACCTTCACCTGAGACATCGCGCGTGATTGAAGGGTTCTCGCTCTTGCGCGCGACCTTGTCGATCTCATCGATGTAGATGATTCCTTGTTCAGCCTTCTTCACATCGAAGTCGGCAGCTTGCAGAAGTTTGAGCAAGATGTTCTCGACATCCTCGCCGACATAGCCGGCTTCGGTCAGCGCCGTCGCATCCGCGATCGCAAAGGGAACGTTGAGCATCCGAGCGAGTGTCTGAGCAAGAAGTGTCTTGCCGCAGCCAGTTGGACCGAGGAGCAAGATATTGCTCTTGGCGATCTCGATATCGCTATCGCGACGAACGCCATCGCCCTTGATTCGCTTGTAGTGGTTATAGACCGCTACCGAAAGCGCTTTCTTCGCGCGCTCTTGACCGATCACATATTGATCGAGGAAGTCGTAGATCTCGGTTGGCTTAGGAAGCTCTTGTAGCCCTAGGGAAGAGGCTTCAGCCAGTTCATCTTCGAGGATCTCATTGCAGAGCTCGATGCACTCATCACAGATATAGACGCCAGGGCCAGCAATCAACTTCTTGACTTGCTTCTGCGTCTTTCCGCAGAAGGAACACTTAAGTAGATCGCCGCTCTCACCGATGCGTGTCACTAGACGTCCTCATTTCTCAGGGAAGAACCCGGGTCTTTGTCAGACGCCGAGGCCTTAAGGATAAAACTCCTACTTCGATACTTCGTGTTGATTCTGTTCGCCCTGAGAGGAATCTTTCGGAGTCTTCAGGTCGATCACGCCAGGCACGAAGAGAACTGCGATACAGGCGGCGATGTGGAAAACGACGGCGAAGATCAAATACTCGGTCATTCCAACCCATTCGGTGATCGGACCGACCATTGCCATTCCGAGCGGCATCAGAGCGAGTGAGCCCATGTGGTCGACACTGAAGACTCGAGCTTGGAGCTCGCGTGGGACCTCTCGTTGAATCGCGGTCGGCCAATAGACGCCAAAGGGCTCAGTCGATAGACCAACGATGAAATAGACAGCGATCACCAACCATGGATGAACTGGGAAGAGCAATACCAAAAGAGAGGAGGAGAAGAGCATCCAGGAGAGAACGGACCAAAGCCCTGGCCTTGGGACTTTGATCTTTGCCCAAATCAATGCCGCTAGTCCCCCACCGAGACCGGCAGCAACTGATGCTGCTGCGAAGACAAAGTTCCCACCGAACTCTTCGCGCGTAACGACCGGCAGTAATACGACCTCCGCGCCAACCACGATCATCAGCTGAAGACTCGCCATGATGATGATCCACATGACCCAGGGCATCCGTCGAACTGCCGTGAGACCTTCGCGCAACTCGCGAGTGAAGGTGTTCTCAGTGATGGTGCGTTCGAAATCAGATTCTTGAATCGGAATCAGAAGAACTGTGCCAACAACGAAGAAGGCTGCCGTCACCAAGAAAGTCCACTCACTTCCTATAAGGGCAACCATCGCTCCACCTAGCGCAGGACCAAGAATCGAACCAACTCGCGCTGTAACCGCTCGCCAAGCATTTCCTTCAGGCAAGAGTCGGTCCGGAAGTATCGAAGGCAAGATCGCACCGGATGCGGGAAAGCCGAGCGCTTCACCGGCACCCATCATGAAGACCACGAGCGCGATCGTCCACGCTGGAAGATCAGTGACGGTCACGAAGACCAGGACGACAGTGAGAATCGCTCTTAAGAGATCTGCGGAGATCATGATGTATTTGCGCGGATAGCGATCTGCCCAAACACCGCCGGCCAAAGCCAGAATCACAGAGGAGAGAACGCGCGAGGCGAGGATCAGGCCGAGCGTCGTCGCGGTGCCACCAGCATCAAGGACTGTTACTGCGAGTGCGATCGGAAATGCGGAAGATCCGATGACAACGAGGAGTCCTGAGATCCAGAGTAGGACGAAATCCCGATGCTCAAGGAGTTTCTTATCCTGCAACTCTTGGGTCAACTTCTCTCTTTCGCTTGCCTGGGAGCGAGGGAGCAGCTACTTCTTAGCCTTGCGCGTTGAGAGGATCTGGTCGATCAGACCGTACTCCACTGCCTCTTGCGCTGTAAGAATTTTGTCACGCTCGATGTCCTTGCCGATATCTTCGATCCCCTTGGACGAATGGCGAGCAAGCAACTCTTCAAGAAGTGAACGCATGCGCAGGATCTCTCGAGCTTGGATCTCGATATCGGATCCTTGACCGCCACCTTCGCTATATGGCTGGTGGATCAAGATGCGTGAGTGCTCGAGCGCATAACGCTTGCCCTTGGTGCCGCCAGCAAGAAGAACAGCTGCAGCCGATGCGGCTTGGCCGAGACAAATAGTCATCACATCAGGACGAACGAACTGCATCGTGTCATAGATTGCTGTCAGAGCAGTGAATGAACCGCCTGGTGAGTTGATGTACATGATGATGTCGCGATCCGGATCCATCGACTCAAGGGTCAGGATCTGTGCCATCACGTCATTTGCAACCGTGTCATCGATCGCTTGGCCAAGGAAGATGATCCGCTCTTCGAACAACTTTGTGTACGGATCGAGTCGTTTGTAACCGTAGGTGGTGCGCTCTTCGATAGTCGGGAGGACGTATCGAGATTGAATGTTATTCGGCATGAATTCTTCTCTCATTAGCGTGCTGTCCCTCCGCTACCTGAAACCTGTCCTGCGGACTTGACGACGTGATCGACGAATCCGTATTCCTTCGCCTCATCGGCGGTGAACCAACGATCACGATCCGAATCTTGGGTGATGGTCTCGATCTTCTGGCCAGTGTGATGAGCGATCAGATCCGCCATCGTCTTCTTGGTGTGAGCCATCTGCTCAGCTTGAATTCGAATGTCGCTTGCAGTTCCACCGATTCCGCCTGATGGTTGGTGCATCATGATGCGAGCATGTGGCAATGCGTAGCGCTTTCCTGGCGCACCTGCGCAGAGAAGGAATTGACCCATGGATGCCGCAAGACCCATCGCAACCGTTGCAACGTCGTTCTTGATGTATTGCATCGTGTCGTAGATCGCCATACCTGCAGTCACCGAACCACCTGGTGAGTTGATGTAGAGATAGATGTCCTTCTCGGGATCCTCAGCTGCCAGCAAGAGCATCTGTGCTGCGATCGCATTGGCCATCGAATCTTCAACGACTGATCCGAGGAAGATGATGCGCTCACGCAAGAGTCGGTTATAGACCTGGTCATCGAGACCACCTGCTGCGCTCGGCGCGGCAAGTGTCGGAGTAATGAGTTCCACGAGGGGCTCCCCTTTTTTAACTTCCGGTATTGACTGCTGATTTGGCTATGTGAAGACCCTAACAACCTTTTCTTGCAGATGCTTCCCGATTGTGACTGGGAATCCCTCAAACTCCGCCTGTTCGCTCAGGGCGCAATGGAAACGAGGGAAGAGGTCAAAGGGCTAAGCGTTGGACTCTTCGTCGCCATCCGATTCAACCGCACTCTTAGGGCGCAGTTCGGTGAGATCGACCTTGTTACCCGAGGCATCTTTGACATCGATGCGCTCCAAGACGACAGCGAGCGCCTTGGCACGAGAGACATCGGCAAAGATGGAACTGATCTGTCCGGCCTTTGCGATCTCATTGGCAAAGTCACGCGGTGCCATCCCGTATCGAGAGGCGGTGCGCACGATGTACTCGCTCAATTCCGCTTCGCTGACCTGGACCTGCTCGGCTTTGACGATCTCATCCATCAAGAAGTCGTGCTTGAAAGAGAGGTTGAGTTCATCGGTAACTTCCTTGCGATGTTCCTCATCTTCCAGTCGGCCCTCTTTTTCAAGGTGATCATGAACGCCATCGGCTACGAGACTCTCAGGAACTGTGATCTCGACTGATTGGAGTAAGTGTTCGACGAGCTTGTCGCGAGCCTGTGCTCCTTGCTCGAGGCGCTTGACTCGCATCAAACGCTCACGAACATCAGCCTCGAGTTCCTTGAGTGTTTCGAACTCGCTGGCCTTCTTCGCAAAATCATCATCGAGTGGCGGAAGATCGCGACGCTTCACTGCGACGACCTCAACTTCGATCTCGCCGATCTCACCCTCAGAGGCACCTTGAAGTGGAGCCTCGAACTTACGCTTCTCACCCTTGTTCATGCCAACGAGTGCTTCATCAAGACCGTCGATCATGTTGTTCTTACCAACTTCGTAAGAGATGTTCTTTGCCTCGCCGCCCTCAATTTCTTTTCCACCGACGGTTGCAAGGAGATCAATTGCTACGAAGTCACCAGTCTCGACGACTTTCTCAACTTCTGTGAGGGTTCCGAATCGAATACGAAGCGCCTCTACTTGTTCCGCGACTTCCTCATCAGTCAAAGCAACATCATCAACCTCAATTGATATAGCGCTGAAGTCAGGAAGTGTGATCTCTGGTCGAACATCGACCTCTACCGTGAAGGAGAGGAGTTCGTTGTCCTTGAGCTCCTTGATGTCGACCGTTGGACGGCCGATCACAGCCACATCGTGTTCACGTGTCGCTTCGCTATAGAACTCTGGAAGCGCATCATTGATCGCCTCATCAAGAACCGCGCCACGACCGACACGCTGGTCGATCATCGCTGGTGGAACTTTGCCTTTACGAAAACCAGGGATCGCAACTTTCTCAGCGATGCTCTTGTAGGCCTTAGAGATATGTGGCCCCAGTTCATCGAAACCAACTTCGATCGAAAGACGTACGCGAGTTGGGCTAAGGGTTTCGATTGCGCTCTTCACTCAGGGCTCCTTGGAATGATTCTTGAATTACTGGTCGGGGCGGAGAGACTCGAACTCTCGATCTTCTGCTCCCAAAGCAGACGCGCTAGCCACTACGCTAC
>JACCDW010410487.1_pt1 | contig 25128 bp, 18 predicted proteins | sample 7449781 | NCBI WGS metagenome assembly JACCDW01 (sample SAMN15323449, study PRJNA562643) | freshwater metagenome | isolation source: river surface water | place: USA:Blue River Watershed | collected 2017-08-18
AACTTGATGTAAATTATTATTTTCTTCAGGTTTGTTAGCTGTTTGACCGTTATAAACGCCATAACCAAAACAACCATAATCACCAGAACCTTTTAAACCACTACTCACCAATTTTGAAAACAATTCGCGCTTTTCTTTAGGTGCCCAATACAAAAATGCTCCCATGTCACGCTCATTTGAAACCATACTGTTCATTGCATCATCACGATCTAAATTCAATCGATTTTGACTGCTCTGCATGTTTATGAATCCAAATGGCACTTTACTTTGACCAATTCTAACTCTCCATGAATTATCTTCATTCAATCCTAAATCAAAATAGGCATCTCTAATTTGACCAAAATGCAAAGCTGTTGCAGAAGCACTACTCGCAAAATCGGGTTGAATGTAAATATAAACTCTAGGATGAATTTGACCGCTAAATATCAAACGAAGTCGGCGAATAAAAATCCCTCCATTTTCACCAATACTTTTGTCGCATTGATCACAAACCAATTTAGAGTTTGTTTCAAACAAACGATTATATCTCACCTGTGCATACCCTCTAAGTTGAATGTTTTGATACCATTCTTTTTTTGCGGGTTGTTGGTCTTTTGTTTTTAACTGCTTCGATGAATCTGTGAAAGTTGGATCAGTTGCAGAGAACAACAAATTGTTAGCAAAAGATAAACTTAAAATGATAAAAATATTTCTCATGTTTTAATTTAGTGTTATGTTAAGATTACGAATGCAAAATTATTGTTAACACATCAATTTAAAATTAGATTAGAATTATTGTTATGTTAAGTAAATATTAACACAGGCTTAAAATAAAAAAAAATAAATTTAAAAACTCATTCAACTCAATATTGTAAAACATTAATATTCAGCAATTTAAAAACAAGCGAAATAACCAGATTCCATATTATCAAAATATTAACTTTGGAAACAATTACATAACATTGGAAATTAGGCAAAAAAAAGAACCGCATATAGCGGTTCTTTTAGATTATAAAGTTAAAACAATTTAAAACATTGTAATCACCCAGTAAGAAATACCAGCAACCAAAGCACTAATTGGAATTGTGATGATCCATGCAAACAATAAACTACGTGTTACGCCCCAACGAACGGCACTTAAACGTTTTGTTGCACCCACACCAATAATTGAACCAGTAATTGTATGTGTTGTTGAAACTGGAATTCCCATTTGCGCTGTCATAAACAATGTGATTGCACCAGCCGTTTCAGCACCAACACCTTCAAGAGGTGTAACCTTTGTAATTTTGGTACCCATGGTTTTCACAATTTTCCATCCGCCACTTAATGTACCTAAAGCAATGGCACCATAACAAGCCAAAGGAACCCAATCTGGAATTTCTTTGAAATCCATGATTTGTCCACTTGCAATTAATGCTGCACCAATAATACCCATTACTTTTTGAGCATCACTACCACCATGACCTAAACTAAATGCCGCAGACGACAATAATTGAAGTTTCTTGAACATGTTTTGCATCTTTAAAGCGGTAGGTTTACGAATCACTTCAACATAAATATATGCAAAAGCAAAAATTGCGAATACAATCATACAGCAAATATTCAACATTCTATTATCTGCTTTATCCAATTCTTTAGCCAATGATTTTTCAATATCAATTGAATAAGCCTTTTTGAATTTTGCAGTTTGAACTTCACCCAAACCAATTGTTTTTGCAATCATTTTAGCAGAACTGTCTTTACCCAATTCATTGTAACCTTTGATAAAAGGTTTACATTCTGCAAGCAATGCTTCAGCAGAATCTAAAGAGGGTTTTGCTTTTTCACTATAAAATGCTTCTTTTTTCTTTCTATCAATTCCCAAAAAACGGCTTACAATATCTTTCAGTTTACTTTCTTGAACAGGTGCCAAATCCACTGTGTTTGCAATTCTATGTGCAACTTCGTCTTTGCCTAATTTACGATAATCTACCAATAATGGCTGTGATGCATGATATAAGGCCTCAGCTTTTTCAAACTTTTCTTTAGCCTTCGAGTCAGAGGTATCCTTCAAATAAGCTTTTTTATACTTATCAACTTTGTAGAATTTCATTAGATTCTCATCCAATTTACTTGTCATAAAGTAATTAAACATAAAAAATAAACCTGCTGAAGAAATCACAATTAAACCTAATCTAGCAAGCATATTGCGTTTAATTGTTACCAAAGTGATGTAGGCAGAAATAACCATACCAATAACTGGAGCCAAGAAAATAAACCAAACTGTCTTCATAATTGAATCAGAATCAACAATTTCTTTCATTGGCATATATCCTTTAGTCATGTAAGTATGCATCACTGCAGCGCCCGCAAAACCGCCAATCAGTGTATGTGAAGATGATGATGGAATACCATACCACCAAGTTAATAAATTCCAAAAAATAGCAGCAATCAATCCTGCAAGAATTACATCAAGTGTGATATAGTTCTCAAATACAGTTTTACTAATTGTATTTGCAACAGCATGGTCTTTAAAAATAAAGAAAGCCACAAAGTTGAACATTGCAGCCCATAAAACCGCTTGAAATGGTGTTAGTACTTTCGTACTCACCACTGTTGCTATTGAATTCGCAGCATCATGAAACCCATTGATATAATCAAATACCAAGGCTAAAATGATGATAATTACGACCATTGTTGACATATAGCGACAGGATTAAGCGTACTTTACAATGATCGTTTCAATCACATTCGCAACGTCTTCACACTTGTCGGTCGCAACCTCCATGACTGTGTAAACTTCTCTTCTACGAATTAAATTCTTGAAATCGTTTTCATTATCAAACAATGTTTTGATACTCATATCAAAAACATTGTCAGCATGATTTTCAAGGCTATTAATTTTAACTAAACATTCCATAATTTTCTCAGGACGCTTTAGTTCACGCAATTGCATCATAGCTTTTCCAACTTCTGAAGAACCTTGCATGATAATTTCGGCTAAGTTTTGAATTCCTTGATCGTTTGGATCAACACCGTGGAATTGGATTTTCTTGCATGAAGCATGGATATAATCAGCAACATCATCCATAGCAGTTGCTAAATAATGAATGTCTTCTCTGTCAAAAGGAGTGATGAAGTTTTTTCCAAGTTCAGTAAAAATGTTATGAGTAATCTCATCATTCTTATGTTCTAAATCTTCAATGTCTTTGCTTAATTGCAATCTCTTCGCTGGATCTGCTTCGTAAACAAAATCCCTCAACAATTTACCCATTGTTGTAACATTGTCTGCAGTTTGTTCAAACAAATTGTAGAAAATCTTATCTTTAGGTAAGAAAATGCTCAAAATAGTGTTAAATGCCATAATTGTTTTTTTTTATTGTGGCAAAACTAAATAGAATAAATCTATGTTAATACAAACTAATCTATAATTAACATAAACTTAACATTGGGGAAAAATTAAATTAACTAATCAAAGTCATACAGCTTGTAATCTCTAATGTTTCCGCGGGCTTGCAAATTAATTGAAATGACATCTGAAAACTTTACCCATAACATTCTTCTTTGTGCAGAATTATATGAATACTCCTGTTCACTATTTAATCCTACAGCAGTAATTTCAGTTTGAAAAACCTTCTCAGAATTATTTGCGGACATGTATTCTTTACATTGTTGCAACAACTCAATTTTCTCTGTTTTACCAGCCTTATTTTGAGCTTTAAACAACAATGTATTCTTAGTGCCCATTGGTCGAGAAATTTTCAAAGAACCTAAAATTTGCAAATCTTGCGAATTAAATGGACTTCTAACGGCCTTCATTCGTAAGTATTCGATATCTTCATTAAAGGTATCACCATTCAACGAGAAAATGTATCCTATGTCGTCCATTGCCATCCTACGAACAACTGCTTCATTGTTCAAGCGGGTCTTATTAAAATCAAAATCTGAAGCCGTAAGTAAATTTGCTCGCACTTGATTTGAAATTCCTTTCATAAATTCATCTCGGAAAAGTTTCCAATTAACCAATTGCGTAATTTTTCCTTTGGCATTAAATTTCAAAACAAAAGGAATTTTTTCAATTTCCGATAATTTTGTGTAAGCCTTCTTCCCTTCTTCATCGGCAAAATAACTTGCTGTATATTCGAATTTGTTTTTTTCGTTTCTAATAAATATCAAATAACTGGTATCTATTTTCAGATCCAAAACATATTGATTTTCATTGGTCAAATATTGTTGTTGAATTCTTTGAAAAACAATTCGTTTGTGTGTCAAGATATCATTTTCTACAATGAAAGGTTTTTTAGCCGCAGTATCTTGAGCGAATATAGTTTGGGTAGATAAAAATAAAAATCCTAAAGAAAAGATAAATCTCATATATAATTGAATAGACGTTTTATAGATACAAAAAGTTTGCCAAATTTCGCGATATTCAAAGATAAATAGAAACACATTTTCAATAAATCGACGAAAACACTCATAAAAAAAGAGCTACCTGTAGGGCAGCTCTTTTTCTTATAGTTTTGGAGGGGATTAACCCTTCATGATTTGATCAAAAATTGCTTTGAAAGCCGCTTCGTCGTGCATAGCTAAATCAGCTAAAACTTTACGGTTAATTTCAAGCGCACTGCTATTTAATTTACCCATGAATTTAGAGTAAGAAACTCCATTCATACGGCAAGCAGCGTTGATACGCATGATCCAAAGAGAGCGAAACTCGCGCTTTTTGGCTCTGCGATCGCGGTAAGCGTACGTTAAACCTTTTTCAACCGTGTTTTTAGCAACGGTCCAAACATTCTTTCTTCTTCCAAAATTACCTTTCGCTAATTTTAGAACCTTTTTTCTACGAGCCCTACTGGCTACATTGTTTACGGATCTAGGCATATTATTTTAGTTTAATGGCATTAGCGGTTGTGTCAACACTTTATAGCTACGGCCAAGTTTTTTTATTTTTTTTTAGATTACTTTCCTAAACGCAACATGAATTTTACATTGCTCATATCGGCGTTATCTACGATTGCATCATTCGCCAATGCGCGTTTACGTTTAGTTGACTTTTTTGTCAAAATGTGATTTTTGAAAGCTTTTGCTCTTTTCACTTTTCCAGTTCCAGTAACTCTGAATCTCTTCTTAGCACTAGAGTTTGTTTTCATTTTAGGCATATACGTACGATTATATTTTTCTTAAACTTATTTTTTTCCTTTAGGAGCCAACATGATGGCAACTTTTTTTCCTTCTTGTTTTGGTTCAGCTTCTAAACGAGCAACACCTTCATCGATTAAAACATTTGCAAAGCCCATCAATAAATTTACACCACGCTCGATATAAATGATGGTTCTACCTCTAAAAAACACATAAGCTCTTACTTTATTCCCTTCTTCAAGGAAAGTTCTAGCATGCTTTAATTTAAAGTTAACGTCGTGCTCATCGGTATTGGGACCAAAACGAATTTCTTTTACCTCTTGCTTTATAGAATTTGCTTTAAGCTCTTTCTGTTTTTTCTTCTGCTCGTATAAAAACTTCTTGTAATCAACAATTTTACATACCGGCGGAGTTGCATTCGGACTAATTTCAACCAAATCTAAACCTTGCTCATAGGCCATTTCAATTGCTTTCGCAGTTGGATACACGTCTACAGCTACGCCATCTCCAACAACGCGCACTTCAGTTGCCAAAATCTTTTCATTGATTTTGTGTAATTCTTCCCTACGATGGGGTCTTCTTGGTCTAGTATCTGGCTTCATTTATTATTTGTTCAGCAAATTGCTGAAGGCTCATAGCCCCCAAATCTGTGCCTCCGTGTTGACGAACAGATACCGCATTTTCGGTCTGCTCTTTCTCCCCAACGATTAACATATAAGGGATTTTCGCTACTTCTGCATCGCGGATTTTCTTTCCCGCTTTTTCAGATCTGTGATCTATGAAGGCGCGAATATCGTTCTTTTTTAGGAAACTTGCAACCTCTTCTGCATAATCTGCATATTTATCTGAAATTGGTAATACGATTACTTGACGAGGTGCCAACCAAACTGGGAAATTTCCAGCATAGTGCTCTAACAAAAATCCAATGAATCTTTCATGAGTACTTAATGGTGCTCTGTGAATGATTATTGGACGCTCTCTCTCGTTTTTCTCGTTGATGAAACTTAAATTAAATCGCTCTGCCTGTGCAAAATCAACTTGGTTTGTTGCCAATGTGAATTCTCTTCCAATAGCACTCCAAACCTGAATATCAATTTTAGGTCCATAAAATGCAGCTTCATCTTCAACTTCAACATAATTTACACCCATGCTGTCTAACACCCCTTTTACCATGGCTTCAGTTTTTAACCACAACTCGGGCATGTCGATATACTTTTGTCCTAATTTGGATGGATCATGTTTGCTAAATCGCATCACATATTTCTCAATTCCAAACTTCTCAAAATACTTTAAATACAATGCATTTACTGCTCTGAACTCTTTTTCAAATTGTTCTTCCATGCAATAAATGTGAGCATCGTTCATTTGTAAACTGCGCACGCGCATCAATCCAAACAATTCTCCACTTTGCTCAAAACGATAACAAGTACCGTATTCTGCCAAACGAATAGGCAAATCTTTGTATGATCTTGGCAATGCATCAAAAATCTTGTGGTGATGCGGACAGTTCATGGCCTTCAAATAGTATTTATCGCCATCAATATCCATCGCTGGAAACATACTTTCCTCGTAATAAGGTAAGTGGCCACTTTTTAAATACATACTTTCACGAGCAATATGAGGTGTTTTCACACGGTCATACCCTGCTTCGCGTTCTGTCTTTTTTGCATATCCCTCCAAAACTTCAATCATCGCAGCTCCATTTGGCAACCACAACGGTAATCCTGGTCCAACATCGTCATCAAAAGCAAAAATTTCTAATTCTTTACCTAATTTTCTATGATCACGTTTTCTAGCTTCCTCAAGCATCATCAGATATTCATCTAATTCTGCACGTTTAGGAAAAGTAATTGCATAGATACGAGTGAGTTGCTTGTTTTTTTCGCTACCTCTCCAATAGGCTCCTGCTACACTCAATAACTTAATTGATTTGATATGACCAGTATGAGGAATATGAGGACCTCTGCACAAATCCGTGAAGTTTCCTTGCTTATAAAACGTAATTTGACCATCCTCCAAATCTTGAATCAATTCCAATTTGTATGGATCGTTTTTCTCAGTAAAATAAGCTATGGCGTCTGCTTTCGATACTTCAGAGCGTTGAAATTCAGCATTGGTTTTAGCCAATTCCGTCATCTTCTTCTCCACTTTATCGAAATCTTCAGACGTAAATTTATAATCTAAGAAGTCAATATCGTAGTAAAAACCGTTCGCAATGGGAGGCCCAATAGCCAATTTAACGCCTGGATATAAAGCTTCAATTGCTTCAGCCATTAAATGCGCTGAACTATGCCAATAAGTTTGTTTTCCATCATCATCTTTCCACGTTAATAGCGATAATTGAGCATCTTCCGTTATTGGTAAGCTTGCATCTTGCACTTTACCATTGACCTTTGCCGACAATACGTTTCTCGCGAGTCCCTCGCTAATAGACAATGCAATTTCCATTGCTGTCACCCCTTTAGGGTAACTGCGTTGTGCACCATCTGGAAGGGTTATTAGAATTTCCATGAATAGATAAATAATGAATAAAACGCAAAAATCGTCTTTTTTTTCGGTTAAAGCAACATCATTTAATGTCGATGGTCTTCAGAGAACTAATATCAAGTAAATAATTAGCAATTTCAGTAATTTCAGATTTATGTACAATTGGTTTAAAATATTGGATATATCCCAAAAGTTCATCAATATTTAGAATTTTGATATATTCAAAATTTGACTTTGGTTTGTTTTTTATAAACACCAATAAATTCCTGATCGGAATATTCAAATCACCAAATAATTTCTTTTTTTTTCGACCCAAGAAATCCCTGTGTTCATATTTCAACAATCTATAGAACGCATAATTTGACCTTTTTAATTGATCTGTGGGGGAAAACTTTTTCTCGTTGGTGATTGACTCTTGACTCCAATTTTTAGTTTCGATTAAAAAAATTCCTGCCCGAGAAATCAGCACATGATCAATTTGAATTGACTTTATGTAATCGTCGTTTTGTTTCCTATACATTGGAGGATTGAATGTTATGTTAAAATCATTAATCAAAATATAATCACTGTTTAATTGAGACAAATTTTGAACAACTTTTTCTTCTCCTATTGCTCCAGCAATAACTTCATTGAATTGATTTAATAAAATTGATTTTTGCTCGATTTTTTCAAATTCTACTTTTGCACTTTTAAAAATAGCTTCGTCAATGTGATTTGAAATGTAGTTCGATCTTTTATTGTATACCAGCAATGTTTTTTTGATAGTCCTTAATTTCCAGTAAAATTGACAATTTAAAAAAAACAATTTTGTTTTTGCAACAAAAGTGAAAATCATTTTAGTCACAGTAAAAACCAATTTTAAAAACTTATTTTGATTTGAATTTTTCGTATGATTTAATTTATTAAAATGCTCAGTTTTAGTATCGTGTATTGCTAATTTTTTTTGATGTTCTTGCACTATGTAATCTATTTCTCTTCCCAACAATGCAATATTACTCATTAAATCAATATTCTCTTTCTCTAATTTGCTTCTATGCTCACAAAGAATATCTTGCTTTATTTTTAAAATATTATTTCTAAAATATTGAATATCACTTACACTTTGAAATCTATCAAATCCTCTGGATTTTAACTGAGCATTCATAAATTCTAAAGAACCGATACCATTGTAAATAACACACATTAAATCAAAATTAATGCTTGAATATTGAACTAAGCAAGAAAATTAAACAAAATTGTTGTGTTATGACCTTTGTCATAGTTCTGAACTCCATTTACTTGTAACTTTGATTAAAATCATCAAAATCATGAAATTTTATCATTTATTATTATTTGTAGGGACATTGGCTGGGCAATTCAAAAAGCTGAGTGCACAAACCGACACTTTGAGTTCAGATACCACCACCTATTATATTGGAACCATTGATGGAGGTCAATTCATGGGGACCATTATTTCCAAAAACGACAGAGAATATTTGATAGAGACGAAGGATAAGGGCAAAATGTATATCCCTAAATATGTCATTACCGAAGTGAAGGCTGCAAATGAAATTAATCGAGTCAATGGGAATTTATTTCCACCAAACCCACATCCCTCAAGATACTACTACGCACCTTCAGCATTTCCTGTTGAAGAAGGCAATGGCTACATCAATTGCACCTATTATTTGTTGTACCAGGCGCAATACGGACTCACCAAGAACATTTCTATTGGTGGAACAATGACCGTACTTGGGATGCCAGCTTTATTTAATGTTAAATGGAGTCAAAAAATCACCGATAAACTCTACATGAGTTTGGGAGGGCAAATTGGTAAAACATGGTGGTCGAGCGATGGTCAAACCATTGGCGTTGGTTTTGCGAATTTGACTTATGGAACAGAAGAATCAAATATTACCGTAAATGGTGGTTATGGATTTTATGGTAAGGATCATATTGACATATTATCGGCAAGTGCAATTCATCGAATTTCGAAGAAGCTGAGTATTTTAGCCGAAGTGTGGACAATCGTACAACCCAATTATGATCCAATTTATTTTGGAGGACCTGGCTTTCGATTGTACGCAGGTAAAAAAGCAACTTGGGATTTTGGGTTCATTGCATTGAATTTTCAAGAACAATATCAGGTTTACGACCAATTTGGAAATTATCAAACCTTAAAAAGGGGACAAAACTACTTCCCTATTCCATTTATTGCTGCAACGTATAAGATATAGTTTAATGGATATATAATTTTACAATGTAAAATCAAACAAAGAAAACCCGGCTTGCCGGGTTTTCTATATTTAAGGTGAATTACAATTTCCCTTGAGAAAGTATGTTTTTCAAGATATTTCCAAAGTCTGGCAAATTATTTTTGATCGGTGGATCATTCACTTCGCGGTAATTTAAGCGCACAAAATTGTACTTTGAAACATCTGAATTTAATTTTCCATATTTCAATTTCACTTTGTTTAAGCAATCTGAGTGAAATAAATAACTTCTCACGGCCTTTGCAAAAACCAAGTTTGAAGTTTCAATTTCACCTTCTGTTGCCTTAACTCCCATCATTGCAGCCTCCATTGATTCTGAAATAAACATTTCTGTGTGAAATCCTGCCAAACCATGTTCATCGAAAAAGGTTTTAGCAAAGCACCAAATACCCACAAGTTCTTTTGTATTCAAAAATGGCACGAACGATTTATCAATGATCGTCTGGTAATAATTTAACAACCCATGATGAAACCCATGTCCTAACATCACAATTCTATCATGATTCATAATGAGCTTTTTTAAGTAATTGGGTTCAAAATTGGTAGTGACTTCTGTGAAATTACGCCCTTCATAGATAACTTTTAAGAAATCTGTTGATGGATCTGCCGGGTGAATGACGAGTGTTGTTTTCATGTTTTTACTATTTATTTACTTACCTCACCCTAAAGAGGGTGAGTAAATAAATAGTGAAAAAACTAAAAATATGATCCCCGAAAAAAGGTTGAATTCTTAAAAAAAAGTTTAATCTTGTAAAAGGTTTTAAATGGTTTATCTATGAAACAATCGATCAATTTATTTATTGGGGGTGCAGGTGATTTCGAAAGATTCTACGTTTATGGACCTCGCAATTTCATTTTAAAAGAAGTGAAAATTCCAGTTGATAAAATCATCCAAGAAAAACAACTTTCAAATTACCAATCTATCTATTTAAGCTACAAAGATTTGAAAAAAGATTCCGTTTGGAATCTCTTGCCGAATTATCAAGATTGTACAATTAATTTAATTGGATATAGTTTGGGGGGATGGAACGCAGCACATTTTGCAACACTTTTAACTAAAAGAAAATACGAAGTAACATTATTGATAACGTTAGATCCAGTAGGTAAAAATGCACGTTTTATTTTTCATAACGATTTGTTTTTTAATACACCACAACCAAATGTAGCCCAATGGATCAACGTTTCTTCCGTATCTAAGAAATTTTCAATTGATAATTTAATCGCAATCATCGGGGGACGATGGATCCCAGAAAGTGGACCTAAATTCAACATTAAATGTACTCATTCACATGTAGAGGTTGGGAAAATGTTTTTTAATCCCACAACCGATAATGACTTAAACTTTTCACATTTATTGTTGAATTGTATTGAGGGAAATTGACTTTCTCCGAAATGAATTTATATTATCAACGAAATATAAAATCTTTATATTTCATTTACAGGCATGCGCTCAAGCGAAGCTTGGCTTTGAAGAAAGGGGATTATTTTATGATCCCCAATGGGGAGAGCTGCTAAACTCATTGAAAACCAAACTGCTCCGCAGTTTTGGTTTTTTCATTTACAGGCATGCGCTCAAGCGAAGCTTGGCTTTGCCTGTAAATGAAAAAACCCGGCAAGCCGGGTTTTCAATTTGTTTGCGGTGAGAGGGGGATTCGAACCCCCGGAACAGTTTCCCGTTCGTCAGTTTAGCAAACTGGTGGTTTCAGCCACTCACCCATCTCACCAACGGGACTGCAAATATAAAATTTAAAATTTACTATTCCGAGATATCCTTCAAAAAAAATCAAAAAAAGTTTCTTAAAAATCTTAACACATTGATTTCAAAAGTTCAATATTTAAAATCCCATTCATCAAACAGAACAATTATTACCCTTTTCTTCAGCTTTTTCACCTACCTTTACTAAATCTTCAAGCCTCTAATGTGCAATTCTGCTCATTTTAAAAGCCCCAAGATGAATTAAATCATGGCAAAAGAAAAAGAAGGCAAAAAGAAATCAGACAAAACAGCTGCGGCAAAAACTCCGAAAGAGAAAAAAGCCGATAAAGCGCTCAAAAAAAGTCTGAAAAGCAAAGCAGATTAAACTGCATTTTCAAATGCAAAATTTGAATTTATTCAGGTTTTGCATTTGAATTTTAACTTTGTTTGATCCAAAATTTCAAATGCGTTTTAAACAATGAATCTTTTAATTTATAAGTATTGGGTATCTCTGGCCCAGAGCTATGATACGTTACAACCCTCGTTCCAATTGGCATTGTGCTCAATTGTTTTTGAACATAATCTGAATATTCCAAATACAACTCATCATCCAAAAATACTTTTTGATCTATGGCCGATTCAGGCGACAAATTCTCAAAAAAAGGATTGAATAAATAAAATGCTCCAAAATCGCTAAACTTCACGCGATTCATATTGGCATTTAAAAAGCTAACATTTTCAAGTTCAAATTTATTTGCTATTTCATTGGCACAATCGCTTAACGACTTACGTTGCTCTACACCAGTAAAATGTGCTTTTGTTAACAAGGCACCCACAATACAAAATTTTCCAGCTCCTGAACCTACATCCAAAATTCGTATTCCAGGCTCCGTTGCTAAAAATTCGGCCGCTGCTTTTGCAATTTTAATTGGGGTAAAATGAGTGGCAGATTTACGCCTAATTTCCAACGGAAAAATCAGATCGAAATCTTCATCCATCATATCATGGATGTTCTTAATCTTATTGGCGCTCATTAATTTAGATGATAGAATTGTTCAAAGTAATTATTCTGATTCCAATTCCTTTAGAATTTGATTCACATCATCTTCCGTTTTAAATAATTTATCTTTGCAAATAGCAATCAAAACTGAAGCTCTTTTTACCTTTTCCGAAAGTTCATCAACGCCAATATCACCTGATTCAATGTCTCTCACAATCATCTGTAATTCTTCAAATGCCGCAGTGTAGGTAGTTTCTTTTTGACCCATTTTCAAATTTAATCAAAAAAAACTAGAGTCATCATTCAACAATAATTTTTCGCACTTCTTTTTCATAGTTAGTTTCTACTTCAACGATGTATATCCCTCCTGATGTTAAATAATTTACCGATTTCGAAAACTGATTTTCACCCAAATCCAAATTCGATATTTCATTTGAATCAATCATTTTCCCGAGTTGATCTTTAATGGTTATTTTCACCATCGATTTTCTCACAAGTTCAAATTTAATCAACAAATCTCCGTAATTGGGAATGGGAAAAATTTGCAATTTTAAAGTATGGTTACTTGCTGGATTAAATTTTTTGATCCCAATGTTTTTATTCTTATGCAGATAGACTTCATAAAAGTTTGTTGAAGTTTTACTTTCAATGTTATTACTAAAGAAAATATTTGGCTTATTGCTTTGTATCCCTCCAAATATGTACCCAATTTTTATTGAATCCTCAAAATTTAATTGATCAAGTTTCATCACATCATTTTGATAATGTGGAAGTTCCTCTAAAGGAATAAATTCTGAGCCCGCACCTAGATAACCAGGCATTTCACTTGCCATTTTGAATTCTTTTAATTCGCCTGTAGCTGACCTTGAAACGAGTCCAATGGTTTTCACAAATGGCACATTGTTATCTTGAACAAGAACTCCAGCGCTATCATAAAATTGCGCGATTCCACCAAAAAACAGATTATGCATTTCATGAGACTGATTATCAAACAAGCCCAAATGAGCACAGTGATAATGATTGTAAAATTGAGAAAAATTCTTGTTCTCATTATAGCCCTGGCTATCCAAATCTATCGCCGACAAAAATGGCAAATCTTCATCGGGTCTAAAAACACCCGAAAAAAGCGTCAATCCTTCAGTGCCATTTGGATAAATTTGTGGCATTACATTAAAGTCTCTGCGATGCAATTTACCGGCATCATAATGCGACTTCAAATGATTAATTTGAAAGCCATCTAATGTTTCAATAATATTAAATTTGCGAATAGCATTGGTATACAATTGTGCGAAACCAGGACCGTGGTCTGGCCCCATCGGATTGTATCTACCAGTAAATTTATGTCCGCCCGACAAATAATAAGTACTGTTAATTTTATTCAAAGAACCTCCTGTAACAGCAAACATGGTATCATATTTTTGTTGAATACATGATTTAAATCCTTTATTTAAAATTACAGAATCAATAATTTTTGAAACATTTAATCTAGAAATATATGGATGAGTTATGTGATCGACTGATTTTTGACTATAACCATATCCACCAGTAATATAGAGTATATTATCTTGTTGAAAAAACTGAAAATTGGTGGCTGAAAATTGATCTTTCATTTCAACAGAAAGATCAGAAATAGTCGATGTATATGTTGACATATTTTCCAAATCCATTACAATAAACTGGGTATTTTGACCAGTAACTGCAAATGATGCAAATGGTTGTCTTTGGTGTAATCCATCAATTCGACCACCCACAATAAGCACTTTATTTCCAACTTTACCCCACGCAAACGACTGTACTCCTTTGATTCCTTTAAAATCAACTTTTTTAACAGTGATATCAAACACATTTTGTGCATTTAACACTTGTAATCCAACAAAAAACGCGCATAAAACCAATGATACTCTTTTCATCATAAATACAAAGTAATTGCAAACAATTAACAATCATTGTGATGTTTGTCACAAATGAATTGTAAAAGCTTAATTTACTGTACTATCTACAACCCCATCAACAAGTTGCGTCTGAATCACTTGACCTTTTTGTATTTGGTCTATGGATTTCACAATCTTGCCATCTACCATCGTTAAACTGTACCCTCTTTTGAGTAAATTCAGTGGATTTAACAAATTTACAACCTTCTCCTGTCCTTCAATAAAAATAAAAGAATTTTTGAGGGACATTTTAGCAGCACGAATCAAATTTGGCTGTAAAACGGTATCGATTGTTTTGCGATGATTCGACAGATTTTCAAGTGAAACTGATTTTAAATTTTGACTTTTTAGGTCGAGAATATTCCGATTCGATTGTAGCTGAAGTTTCAAATGGGCTTTTAAAAAATTCACTTCATTGGAAAGTTGTTTCCGCGAATTTTGCAAAACTTCCCTCGATTGTTTCAAAATTTTCTCTTGTGACTTTTGCACTGGCACCCAAAAATTATGAAATTCTTGAATTAAAAAATCGGCAAGTTCGGTTGGCGTTATGGCATTTCTATATGAAACCATTTCCGATACTGTTTCATTTGTAGAATGCCCAATTCCTGAAAATACGGGTATTGGGAAAAGTGCGATTTCTTTTGACAGTTGGTAATGATTATAGCAAGACAAACCAACATCACCTCCGCCACCTCTGATAATAGCCACAACATCGAAATGATGAATTACTTTTTGTATACGCTGTAATTGAGCAATAATGGTTGGTGCCGCATTGTCTCCTTGAAGAATTGCCGGGAAAAGCATGGTTTCAAATGTATATCCCCATTGATTTCTTTGAATGACCTGCATGAAATCGGAATAGCCTTTACTGGTTTCAACCGAAATAATGGCAATTCGCTTTGGCAATAATGGAAGATGTTTGCTTTTATTGAGAGAAAATATCCCTTCAGATTTCAATCTTTGTATACTCTCCTGCTTTTCTCGTTCTAGTTCACCTAATGTAAACGAAGGATCAATGTCTGAAATTTTTAAAGTAAGTCCAAATGTTGGATGAAAATCAACCATTGCATAAAGCAACACCGTGATCCCATCTTTTAGCGGTTCTCCTAGGGTTTTAATAAAGTTTTCATTGATTCGTGAAACATCTGAATTCCATATTGTTGAACGCATTTCAGCAACTACTTTTCCATTAGTTTTTTCAACCAATTCCGGGAAACAATGTCCTGAATGTGTGTAAAAATTCAGTTTATTTATTTCCGCCTTCACCCAAAATCCAGATTTAAAAACCTGATTGACAACATTTTGTATGTTTTTTGTCACTTGAAGTAACGTAAATACATTTGGCTTTGCTGTCATCTAACGAATACTCAATTTTATTGAAACAAAGATATTATAAAATTCATGATCTATCAAAAACCCTACAAATGATATCATAAAATCTAATAGAATGGTAAATGAGTCTTTTAATTCTCAATTCTTGACTATATTTGCTGTGCTAAATTTATTACAATTAATACACTTACCAAACTTACAATGTTCTCTAAAAAACACATTTTTATGAGTCTTATTTCCATATTGCTTGGAAATTTAAATGCTCAAACTACCCGTTACGCAACAACTTATGCAACATTAACGTCTGCAATATCTTCATCATCAACTTCAGTGATAGATATTATTGAAATCTCCAATGATATTGTTGTCACAGCAGAATTAAGCATCAGTAAATCAATCAAAATTAATGGAAATGGAAATACACTAACAGTATCAATCAATGGTGTTTCTGATGCAGGAAAAAACAATACAGGTAGCTCAGGAACTTCAACAGCATCAAATTATAGGGTATTTAATTTATCGGGTAGTACTACAATTACGATCAATGACTTAACGATTAAGGGTGGAGACAATACTTCTGGAGGTGGTTGTATCTACAACACTTCAACCAAATTAATTTTAAATAATTGTATCATCTCCAACGGAAGAAATAGTTCCGGAGGTGGTGGCGGTTTATTTAATGACTATGGTGCCGTTGCCTACATGACTGATTGTAACTTAACAAGAAATTCATCAGCATATGGTGGTGGTTTTATTAATTTAGGCACAATGTATGTAAACCGTTGTACATTTTCTGAAAACAGAAGTGAAAGTACCAGTGGTGGCGGTGGAGCATGCGAAAATCAAGGAACATTATACATCAATAATAGTACTTTCGCCAATAATAAAAGTACAGAAATTGGGGGTGCAATTAACAACTATGGTGGATTAGTCAATGTAATGAACAGCACTTTTTCTGGTAATGTAGCTTATGGAAGTTATGATGGTGGAGCTATTGGAAACAATGGTGGCACATCAAATGCTGTAAATTGTTTGTTCGCTTATAATTACTATCTCACTGGAGGGGACTATACTAATCCTACAGCATTTACATTGAATGATTTTGGGTTCGGAAATACAAATGCATATTATTGCATTCATCACACGAGTTCAAACTCTATAGGTACAGCTGTCTCTAATGTATTGTATTCTGGTTCAGCTGATGGATCAAACAATACCATCTTTGCTGGTGGTATTTATACAAAAATCACAGATGGTACAGGTGTTGAAATTGGAACTGCAAAGGTTTTCCAACCATATTTGGTCACATCTACAGCTTCAAAAACTGCGACACTAAAAATTGGTAGTTTTCCAAATCAAACTTCAAATAAAGGCTGTACAACAGGATATACAGATGGAAATGGAACTCCTTCGTTTGGATATAAAAACATGACTACAAGCACTTGGACAAACATTGCTGGATCAAGTGCATCTTCGAACATTGTCACAAAAGACCAATTAAATACAACGCGCAGTTCAAGTCCTACACGTGGTTCCGTTGAAGTTGAAATCAACACCGTCTATATGTTGAAGGTTTTGTCGTCGAACGATGGTACTTCAACCGGTGGTTCGTTGTACGGTGATGTTTATGAATCGGGAACACAAATTACACTAACTGCATCTCCAAATACTGGTAAACAATTTTCATATTGGCAAAATGCAAGTACCAGTTCATCAGTATCCACTTCTAACCCTTATACATTAACCTTATCGGCAGATTTAACATTGATTCCAATATTTGTAACTGCTACATCTACTTACAGTGTAACCTACAATGGCAATAATAATACATCGGGTACATCTCCTTCTGCTCAAACTTTTACTTCTGGATCTGTTACTTTGGCAGGAAAAAATACTCTAAATAGAGATGAATATTATTTTAATGGTTGGAATACACAACCAAATGGTACAGGAACAGATTATGCTGTAGGTGCTTCATATTCAACAACTTCAAATTTAACTTTGTATGCGAAATGGACTCCATATATAAAATATTACCCAAAATCAGGTAGTACTTCAAGTTTATATTTAACGAGTAGTTGGAGCGGCACCCAAGACGGTACTGGTGGATCCCCTACAAATTTTGGTTCAGATAAAGAATTTATTTTATTGAATTCATCCGGTTCTACAACTTTTTCAACGGGCGGAACAGTTACATTTTTAGGCCCACTAACCATTGGAACTGGGAAAACTCTAACAATATCTGGATCAACAACGCTTACACTTTCAAATGCTGTAAACCATACTGGTACATTAACGGGAAGCGCAAGTTCAATCCTTGTTTTAAATGGTTCAGATGCTCAAACTTTAGCGGGAACAAGTAATTTAGCTTCTTTAACAATCAACAATGCCGGTGGTGTAACCCTAACAGGAAATACTTCAATCACTGAAACTTTATTACTCACTTCAGGCATATTAACTACCGGTGGTAAATTGACCATTAAAAGTACTTCATCTGCTACAGGTATCATTGGTCAAGTGACCTCTGGATCTGTTTCAGGAAATGTAATTATTGAAAGATATATTCCTGCAAAAAGAGCTTACCGATTATTAAGTTCTCCGGTAACTACAACAACATCCATTTACCAAAATTGGCAAGAAAATGGGTCAACTTCAAGTAGTTACGGAACTCATATTACTGGTTCTACTTCTGGGGCCAATGGATTCGATGCAACTCAAACAGGAAACGCTTCATTATTTACACATGATAATTCTACTCAAACTTGGTCGGCCATTTCAAACACAAACACAAATACGCTAACGGCAGGAAACCCACTTCGTTTGATGGTGCGTGGTGATCGAACAGTTGATATCACAATCAATGCCCCAACACCTACTGTTACAACATTAAGAGCAACAGGAACAATTGTTACAGGTAATAAAGTGGTATCAAATTTAAACACCACAGCAAACGGATTTAGCTTCGTTGGTAACCCTTATCAAGCTCCAGTGAATATGCAAACTGTTTTAAGTAATGCCACCAATTTAAATACTTCTTACTATTATGTTTGGGACCCGAATATCTCAACTCGTGGAGCATATGTAACAGTAGATGTTGTAAACAATACCAATGCCTTGAGCTCTGCAGCCAATAGATTTCTGCAACCAGGACAAGCTTGTTTTGTTAAAACAGCAGCGGCAGGATCGGCATCATTAACATTTACAGAGGCATCTAAAGCATCTACTCTAACCAATACATTTGGCACAGAAAACTCAACAAGTCAATTGAACATCAGACTTTTCCAAAAAGATTCATTAACCAATGGTGCTCCATTAGCTGATGGACTTTTAATTAAGTTTGATCCTAGCTTCTCAAATGAGGTTGACCAATTAGATGCAATCAAACCAACAAACCAAGATGAAAATATGGGTGTAAACCATGAGGGACAATTGCTTAGCATTGAATCAAGAAAAACCCCTACAGAAACCGATACTGTGAAAATGAATTTCACCCAATACAGAAGCTCTAATTATTCAATGCGTTTTGAGTATTCAGCAGAATTTGGCGTTGAAACATTCCTCTTAGATCATTATTTAGGAACTAAAACAGCTATTCCTGCAACAGGAGTGTTTTATCATGAATTTACTGTAAATACATCTGATGCGAATAGTATTGCCAAAGATAGATTTAGTTTAATTTTCAAGAATGTAAATTCTTCAAATGAAACAATTTCACAAACCTCTTTAGCCGCTAAAATTGCTCCAAATCCAAGCAATGGATGCTTTACCTTACAATACAACAAAGCAAACGACAATGACCTTTGGAACATTGAGATCATAAACTCATTAGGACAAAACGTTGGTTCATTTTCAACATCGAACTTGAAATCTGGGGCAACTGTAGAATTGTCGAATTTAAGCTCTGGAATTTACCACTTTAAAGGGAAAAGCTTCAACAAGGAATTCTCTTTAGTACATTTAATATCAAAATAATTCAAACCTTTTAAATCAAATTGGCGTTTGTTTTTTATACTCCCAAAAACGCTAATTTGATTTGAAAATAAGAATATTTATCATCCAACTTTAATTTTATATCCGACAGTTTATCGTCTGGGGAATTTTTCATGGCTCTGATTTCTGCAATGGCATCTTGGTTAATAAAATTGCTGACTTCCAACATCCCCAATTCTACACATTTCATTAAATGACTTTCAATTGTAGAATTTACCAATTCGCGTTTTTTTGCCGTTTCCTCAATTGAATTTGTTGTTAAATAAATATCATATGTCAATTGAACTGTCTCCGGAATATCTCCTATTTCTGATTTTTGAGGAACATTCTTTTTTGCACGACTCGAAACTACCTTTGGGGTTTTATCTTTCACCTCAGCCACCTGTTGTTTTGCCAATTGCTCTGAAACCAAAGGAATATCGTCATTAAACAACCGAATACTCCTATATGAAACGTAAATTAATTGATTGCGTTTCGCAAAAAGCACATTTGAAACAGCATCTAATTCTTTACGCCATTTTTTCTGCTTAGGTTTGATTGTATAAGCATTCAAAAGCGTTTTTAATTCAATGAAACACCTATCGTCGAGTTGTTTTACAAAATAAACAGTTGCTTTCGAACAGCGCTCGGTTAACGTTGGCAACAAATCGGCATTTGTTCGGCATTCATTGAAGGTTTGATTGAGCTGTGAATGAAATTTTTCAGCAACCCTATTTAATTCGAATAAAATAGAAATGGCCCTCTCCGACCAATCATTCAAATCTTGAGGAAATTCCAATCCGAACTTCGCCAATAAACGTTGTTTCCATGAATAAACGAAAACACGTAAATTGTCGAAATCATATATTTTCAGTAACTTATCTTGACCGAATTGTCTTTTCTCCTGTTCTAAAATCTCCGGCAACTCATGCGTAGAAACATGATTTTGAGAATAGTTTACAATTCGATCATCAATAAAAATATTCCGACCATTGATTCCAGATTTCAAGTACAATCCATCCAAGCTCACACATCGACTCAAAGCAACGTAAACTTGTCCAGGAGCAAAAGACCTTTCAGCATCAATAATCACTTTCTCCAAAGTTAAACCTTGGCTTTTATGGATGGTGATTGCCCATGCTAATTTCAAAGGAAAATGCTTAAAACTGCCAACTTCGTTTTGACTTACCCTATCCTCTACCTCGTCGTATTGATATTTAAGATTCTGCCATATATCTTTTTCGACTTCTATAATTTCTCTTGAATTTGGAACAACAACTTCAATTTTATCATTTGTGATTGATGAAACCACAGCAATTTTACCATTGTAATATTTCTTTTCCCCAGAAATATCATTTTTGATAAACATCACCTGAGCCCCTTCTTTTAATTCTAAAACGGGTTCGGCAGGATATTGACTTTCAAAAAAATCGCCTTTAATTTCAGCTTCAAACTTATAAGACTCACCTGTTAGCTTGCCCAACTTGTCTTTATTGATTTGATCTGCGGTTGAATTGTGACTGCACAATGTTACAAATCCTTCTTCATCGGGTTCAAAATGAGGTTGATAACGCTCTTGGAGGATTTCAAAATCTCCTTCATTTAACTGAGCATTTCTTACATTATTGAGCAATGAAATAAAGGTTCTATTGCTTTGCCTATAGACTTTGTTCAATTGCATTTGCATCACATTCAATGCAAAATAAGCCTTTGCCGAAAAGAAAAACTCCGATTCATAATAGGTTTCAAGCATGGCTTTTTCATCGTTTTTCACCACTGGAGGCAATTGAAATAAATCACCAATTAATAAAACTTGCACACCTCCAAAAGGCAGTTGACTTCTTCTCGCAAACCTTAAAGCATGATCAATGGCATCGAATAAATCGGCCCGAACCATACTAATTTCATCAATAATGAGTAAATCTAAATTTTTAAATAAATCGAGTTTAACCTTCGGATAATGAAAATGCGATTGTAGCATGGGAATGTTTTGAGAAACATTCGGATCTACAACGCTCATGGTGGGCAAAAACATGCGGGTTGGCAAACCAAACATCGAATGTATAGTGCTACCACCTGCATTAATGGCGGCAACGCCTGTTGGGGCAACCACAATACAGCGCTTGTCGCTATCCTTCAAAACCCTTTTTAAAAAAGTGGTTTTACCTGTACCCGCTTCACCCGTTAAAAACACGTTACGTCTTGTGTTCTCTACAATGTCGAAGGCAACATCCGCTATGTCTAATTCAGAATCCAATGTTCACAAAGATACTTCGTTCAATAAAAATAGTTTGAGAAAGATTTGCAGATTTGCAAAAAATAAATGCACATTTTACCGGTTGTTTCCTATTGCGAATTCCTTAAATTTGTAATTATCCATATTTTCAAAAACCCATTTATTACCTAGTTTATCAATCACTTACAAAACAATTAAATGATATCTATCCGAAAGCCAAGCCTTAAATTGCTTATTTTGAGCCTTTTTTCTTTTATTTGGGGGGACATTGATGCACAAACCATCAATTCAGATAGTATTCCTCAGTATCGGTGGGTGCAGTTAATGTTGCAACCAAAGCCGAATTATTATGAGGTTAAACGTGCATTTGATGCACATTATCACAATAACTTCCCTCAAAAAGGAACAGGTTTTAAATCTTTCAAAAGATGGGAGCAACGAGTCATCAACCATCTCGATGATTCAGGGTATGTGGTTTGGAATGATCAACAAATTGAAGATTTTTTATTGTCTCACAGTAGCCCACTTACAAATACCAATACAAATCAAGGTTTCTCTCCAAACGGCAACACACCCCCAGCAACCTATTGCGCAGATTGGGGTCGTTGGATACCCGTTGGACCCTCTGTACACCCATACAATCAAACCACGCAACCCACAGGAATAGGCCGAATTAATGGCATTGTATTTCACCCCACAGATACAAATACTTTCTTTGCCTTAGCCCCTCAGGGTGGAGTTTGGAAAACTAAAGATTATGGAAATACTTGGAGTCACTTGTGGACAGCAGGCACAAATAATTCATTTGTAACTCTTGGAACCAGCAGCATGGCTTTGAGTTACAACAATCCAGATACTTTATATATTGGAACTGGCGATAGAGATGCAGGCGACGCACCGGGATATGGGGTTGTATTTTCATCGAATGGTGGAACTACTTTTTCCCTCCGAAATTCTGGGATGGGAAATGTTACCGTTGGAAAATTAAGAATCCATCCAAAGAATTCAGCCATTTTAATTGCTGCCACCAATTCTGGGGTTTTCAAATCTACCAACTCAGGCTTGAACTGGACCAGAACCAGTACAACAGCAAATTATACCGATGTTGAATTTCACCCTTATAATCCTAACATCGTTTATGCTGCATCAAATGGATTTTTATATAAAAGCATCAATGCAGGATCTAGCTTTTCACAAGTCACAACTGGACTTCCAACGTCGGGGGTACAACGTGGAGAAATTGCCGTAACAAAGGCCGATAGAGGCACAGTGTTTTTCTTAACGTGTGTCAATTCAAAGTTCCAAGGCCTCTATGTTTCTCGTGATAGTGCAAATTCATTCACTAACGCCAATTCATCACCGGCCAATATTTTAGGATACTCTGAACTAGGCAATGATGGTAGTGGACAAGGATGGTATGATTTAGATTTGGCGGCAGACCCGTTGAATAAAAACACCATTTATGCATTTGGTGTGAACATTTGGAAGTCCACAAACGCAGGATCAACCTTTACTGTTTGCGGACATTGGGTTGGAGCTGGAGGGGCCGATGATGTGCATGCAGATCAGCACGCCGGCGAATTTAACAATTCTGGGAGAACTATTTTTTCTGGAAATGATGGTGGTATTTACTTCTCCAAGAACGGAGGAAAAACATGGAATAACATCTCTTCTGGAATTCAAAATTCTCAAATTTATCGACTTTCCGTAGCCAAAAACACACCCAATATGTCGGCCCAAGGATATCAAGATAACGGCTCCGCAATGCATCAAAACGACAATTTCTTCACCTATTGGGGTGGAGATGGAATGGATTGTGCAGTTGACCCAACCAATGAAAAATATGTTTTTGGATCTTATGTCATGGGTGCCATTTACCGTCAGTACGACAGACGCCTAAGTAAAGATATTGCTGCTAACGGACTCAATAGCGTGAACGAAGGTGGTGGTTGGCTCACTCCTTTTGTCCTTCAAGAAGGAAATCCAAATAGAATGTTTGCCGGGTATGTCAATGTTTGGCGTTGCGATAGCGTAAAATCAAACGGAGCAATCAACTTCAAGAAAATTTCAACAGGGTTTACAGGCAATATTCAAAATATTAAAAACAGTGCTGCCAATAAGAATATTTTATATGTTGTTCGGGGAGATGGTAAACTTTTTAGATCAGACAATGCCGGAACAGCATCTTCACCAAGTTGGACAGATTTAAGCGGCACAATGCCTTCTGGAATAACACTAAGGGCCGTAGAACCACATCCTAAAGATAGCAATGTGGTTTACATTGCAGGAAATTCTATTTTATATAAAAGCTCAAACAAAGGCGCAAGTTGGACACAAATTGGCAATCTCGGAAATGCCAGCCCAGTTGCTGGTTTTAGCTATGGAACCATTACAACACTCAAATACGATTCAACGGGAACCTATGAAGATATTTACATAGGAACCGACAGAGGGGTATACGTTTATTTGAATTCAAGTGCCGGCACATCTGCAGGCATTACAGAGTTTTGCTCTGGTTTCCCAATGTGGGCCGATGTTACAGATTTAGACATTTATTATGCACCAAAAAACCGTTTGAAAAGCACTCTTTTTGCCTCAACTTATGGTAGAGGTGTTTGGAGAAGCAACCTAGCAGATTATGGCGCATTTTCAAGTCCCAAATTTAAAACTTCGTTCTATGCCTTCGATTCTGTTTTCACAGTTGGTGGGAAAGTTCGACTGTATGAACAAGTTGAAGGCTCTGTTACGTCCCTCAAGTGGCAAATAACCCCTAGAACTTTTTCATGGATAAATCAAGATAGCACCTCTAAAGTTATTGAAGCAAAATTCAATGCGCCAGGAATTTACACTGTAACTCTTACAGCTAACAGCTGTGGAACATCGGGTAGTTTCACGAAAAAACATTGGATCAAAGTCTTTAATGCTCCAACAAATCCAACATGTATTTCAACAACCACTCCGTCTTCAGTGAATTATGGGATGGGTGTGGCCAAGGTTTCCCTTAACGACAATTCAAATGAAACTGGATTGTTTTTTGATGATGGACAAAACATCAATTTTACAAAACAAAAAGTTTTCAAAATCAAACCAAGCATTGGTCAATCTTTGAAAGTAACCGCTGGACTTGG
>JACCDW012109334.1_pt1 | contig 25127 bp, 28 predicted proteins | sample 7449781 | NCBI WGS metagenome assembly JACCDW01 (sample SAMN15323449, study PRJNA562643) | freshwater metagenome | isolation source: river surface water | place: USA:Blue River Watershed | collected 2017-08-18
CACCCTGATAGCCGCCCAGACTCCCCCACTTGAATTGATCGGGGACAGGGTCTCAACGCCGACACCGTCCGCACCTGTGGGCAGGACGCATATTCTGGCCTTCCTCGAAGGTGGGTCAAGGAGTGAAATGGAATGGACGCCTCCCCCGAAAGGGCTCACTTTTCTAAGCCCAGAGCACGAAGCTCGCCAATTAACCATCGAAACAATCTCTGCACATTGGGTTTGGGATGGGCTAACGCTTCACTGCTGCCAATGATTTGCTTGTGAAAACGCTCTTTTAACCCTCGGGCTCTCGGTATTTCAAAAAGCCACTGAAGCGCACCTGAAGCGCCAGATCCGTTAGCCTGTGGAGCGGGAGGATGCTGACGGTCATAACTTTTGACACGATAGTAATGAAGCGCTCCTCGCCACCCATACATATCCCCATCCGGATGAGGGGCCAAGCATCTGGAAGTGATGATCCTGTAAATATTTGTGCGGATTTCACCCGTTTTTTTCAGCAGCTGTGCTTCACTGGCCCCAGAGATGTAAAGCTCAATCGCTTTCTTTCGAGGGAGGAATTCTTTTCGTCTGGCTTCCGACAAAGCTGAGTCATCAACCATGGGCCAGGTGCTGAGGTCAAATTGAGTCTGCAGCAGATCCTCATCGTGAATCAAATGATCACGAATTTTTCCTTTTACGCCCATATGTCCTCCGATCAGAGGTTTTAATGCTAATGATTAAAAAGCATTACTCACACGACGTCAAATTTACTTTCTTTTGGCCGTATCAAATTTACTATCAATTGCCGGATCTCTATAGCTACAGGGGGCAACTTTCTGTATCAAATTTACCTTTGTGAACGGAAAGTCAATTTTTTGGGGGGAATTTCAGAAGTTGCTGACAGCATCACCGTGATCGGCTGCTGTGCGGCAACGAAACGGGCGGTCTGACCGTCATCTTGCGGCGGGCCTGGCGAGCTTCTTGGCCATGCTGGTGGATCGAAAAAACCACAACCCCCAGCATGTCCAGTTGAGCCCACGTCTCAAATATGGCGTCCGCGGTCGCCACGGTTTGCGCCGTCAGGATGATTCTTCCTGACAACCTCTGCAGCCGCCGTGGCTTCCACCTTCAGGAGATGCTTGCCACCACAATGTCACCAAAACGGGGTTCGACCAAGGTGTCTATCAACAACAAGTCACCCTGCCTCAGTCCTAAGCCTTGGGCATCGTCAGAGCCCAACCGCATGTGCCGGATCTGATCAGGTTGGGGTTGAAGCAACAGGTTGAGGTCCTTGGGTATACTGGTATTTTATACAGCTACCGATGCGCATCGCAGTCAAGGCGATTTGGAAATATTGGGCAAGCAAAATGTGTTGACGCCTGATATGCCTTACCCTATAGTAAGGAAAACAGGATTTCAACATGACAACAGCCACGCTCACCAGCAAGGGGCAGATCACCATTCCCGCCGATGTGCGACATGACCTGAAGGTCGATGCAGGGGATCGCGTCGAATTCATCCAGATTGCACCGGGGCGTTACGAGTTCGTTGCGGCCACTCAGAACGTCACCGCACTCAAAGGCATGTTCGGTAAGCCGACGAAAACGGTTTCCATTGACGACATGAACAAAGCCATCGCCAACCGTGGGGCGGCTGCACGATGATCGGGCTGGATACCAACGTCCTTGTGCGCTACATCATGCAAGACGACCCAAAGCAATCACCCAAGGCCTCAGCGCTTATTGAGTCGTTGAACGCCGACAGTCCAGGCTTCATCACGCTGGTCTCAATAGTTGAGCTGTATTGGGTGCTGACCTCCAGTTATGGGCTCACAGGTCAACAGGTCAAACAGGTCCTGGAGGTTTTGTTGCGCACCAAGCAGATCATCGTGGACCGTGCTGACCAGGTGCTCAGAGCCTTGCGCGTTTTTGACGATGGCAAGGCGGATTTCGCTGATTGTCTGATTGAGCGCACAGCCGCTGCGGCTGGGTGTGCACAAACCATGACTTTCGACGTTGGTGCTACAAAGCATGCGGGCATGACGTTGATCCGCTGAAGGAAACGTCACTGCACTCTATCTGCTGGGACGGTAAATGCAGCTTTAGGCTGGTAGCGGACCTGCATGAACGGCGGCTCTGGGGCGCCTCTCTGTGAGTCAGTGCATTCAAGTTGCCGAGCAACAACTCGCAGTAGATACATGTAAATCTTTCTAGTCGGTACCTAGGTGTGGCACAAGAGTTCACGCGCGATGTTGATGTCGCTGCCCACTGCCAGCAGATGCGCGGCTTGCGCCTCTTGTCGCGTTTCGAGGCAAAATGCCTTGGGATGCGGTAGGGGGCAAGAGAACGAACGATCAGAAGGATACAGCCAAGCGGTGCGCTCTTCATAAAGCCTCCCCAGCAAAACTTCGAGGGAGGAAACCATGAAGCTACAGGCCTATCGGCTGCAGAACTACCGCCGACTGCGGGATGTTGTCATCGAGCTCGATGACGAGATTTCCATCTTTGTCGGCGCCAACAACAGCGGAAAGACGTCCGCTGTCCAAGGCCTGTATTCGATGCTCCGCGGCGAGGCGAAGAAGTTCGAGCTCTTCGACTTCAGCGCAGCGCTTTGGTCTGAAATCGATGCCATCGGAAGATCGGATCCAGGGGATGCGGAGGCGGCCAAGCGGTTGCCATCCATTCTCTTGGATCTCTGGTTCCGAGTTGGTGAAGACGACCTCGCCACCGCGATGTCGCTGCTGCCGAGCACAGAATGGGATGGCAAGTGCGTAGGAATCCGTGTGGCGTTTGAGCCTCGCGATGCCCACGAACTCGTTCGGAAGTTCCATGAACATCATGAGAAGGCAAACAACGCGGCGATCTCGCTGGAGGCAAAGCGCAAGTCAGGCGGTGAGTCTGCCGCCAAGGTAGGCGCGGATACGGTTGAGGTGATGTCCGACGCCAACGAGTACAAGCCCTGGCCGGAAAGCCTTACGAAGTACCTCACCAAAGAGCTGAGTAAGGAATACACCTTCCGCTACTACGTGCTCGATGAGCGCGCTTTTGATGGGTACCTGACAAAGGAAGTCGACTACGAGCCGCTACCCCTTGGTAAGGAGTCGGGCGGTGCCGCCATCCTAAAGTCTCTGGTGCGGGTAGACTTTCTGCGTGCGCAGCGGCACCTAGATGACCCGGACGCCGGCAGCTCAGACCGTGCCGAGAGCCTGTCGCGACGACTGAGCCGTTTCTATCACCGCAACCTGGAGAAGCGTGGCGACGACCATGCGGCGCTCAAAGCGCTCGACACCTCCGAGAAGGAGCTGAACTTCCACCTGGAGGAAGTCTTCAGTGACACCCTCAAGCGCTTGGCTAAGCTAGGCTATCCAGGTGTGAACAATCCCGAGATCGTGATTCGGGCGGCCTTGGATCCGACTACCGTTCTGGGGCAAGACGCCAAGGTCCACTACGTGATTCCGGGCGCAGCTACCGCACAACTGCCCGACAGCTACAACGGCCTGGGGTTTAAGAATCTAGTCTACATGGTGGTGGAACTGCTCGACCTGCACGAGCAGTGGAAGGCCGAGGAGGACAAGCGAGCGCCGCTGCATTTGGTGTTCATTGAAGAGCCTGAGGCGCATCTACACGCACAGATCCAGCAGGTCTTCATCAGGAACGTTTTGCGCCTCCTTGAGGACGCCAACGACCACGCGACGTTTTTCCACACGCAGCTCGTCATCACAACGCACTCTCCACACATCCTCTATGAGCGCGGGTTCTCTCCCATCAGGTACTTCCGCCGTGTCAGCGACCAACTGGACCATCACACCGACGTGCGGAATCTATCGCTATTCAAGACGGGCGCTGCTGACGCTCCTGCGCGCGAATTCCTGCAGCGGTATCTGAAACTGACACATTGCGATCTCTTCTTTTCCGATGCGGTCATCTTGGTTGAAGGCAACGTCGAGCGTCTGCTTTTGCCAGCAATGATCGAGTCGGCTGCCAAGCGCCTGCGTTCATCCGCGCTGACCATCCTTGAAGTCGGCGGCGCATTCGCGCATCGGTTCCAAGAACTGATCGCCTTCGTTGGAATCACGACGCTGGTCATCACGGATCTAGACAGCGTGACGGTCAAGACGGATGCCGAGAAGGCAGGCGCGCAAGGCGCAGGCGTTGAGGGCGCTATTGACGGAGATGACGAGGACGACGACCTGAAGCCCTTTGAACTCGAAGACGACGACGAAGCGGAACCGGGCGGAAAGAGGAAGTCCAAGAAGCGCGGTAGCACCTGCCATGCGCACGTTGAAGGCGCCGTCACGTCCAACCAAACCCTCATCAGCTGGATCCCGAAGAAGCGGTCGGTGGCCGAACTCTGGGAAGTCAAGGCGGAACAAAAGACGCTGTCGTTGGCCGAGGGTTCAAGTGCTGAGGTTCGGGTTGCCTATCAGACCAAGGTTTCGGTGACGGTGGGTTCGGCAACCGCACAGCTTTGCGGCCGTACGCTTGAGGAGGCCTTTGGTCTTGAGAACGCCGACTGGTGCCAGGCTGAGGCCAATCGGGCGGTCGGCCTCAAGCTGAAGCGCGCACCGAGCAGCCCCGAGGAACTGGCTGAGAAGTTGCACGACAGGGTGGTCGGAAAGAACTTCGACAAGACTCGCTTTGCCCTGGAGGTGCTCGCAAGTGGGCCGCTCAATAGCTGGAAGGTTCCCGCCTACATCGCCGATGGGTTGGCCTGGCTCGAAGCGAAAGTGGCACATGAGCTTGAGGCGGATGCGACCATCGCCACCGAGGTTGCGACGATTGAGCCGACTGCAGCCAGCGCTATCGCTGTCATTGCTGGCGCGGAGCAGACGGCATGAACAGGCGAGTCGATAGCCCGGATACCGACGCTGACCGCGAGATCCACGCGTGCATTGCCGCGACGCCACCGCAGCCTTTCGTGGTTCGTGCCGGCGCAGGTTCCGGCAAAACTACCTCCCTCATCAAGGCGCTGGACTGGGTGATGTCCGAGCACGGTGCCAGCATGCGGGCTAAAAAGCAGAAGGTCGCGTGCATCACCTATACCGACCTCGCCGCTAATGAAATCCTGGCAGATGTCAACGACGACCCGTTAGTTCATGTCTCGACTATCCACAGCTTCTACTGGGATATTTCCAAGACGTTTCAGGCCGACATCAAGGTTTGGCTGAAGAATGACATCCGCAGGCGTGCCTCCGAGCTGGAAGAAGAGTTCAAGAACTATGGCTCCCGTGTTCGGCAGACAACGCGCGACAGGAACAAGGTAGACCAAGAGCGCTATGCCCGAAATCTTGAAGCTCTGGACGGCGTCAAGACATTCACCTACGGCGTGGGTAGTGACTACGCGAAGGGTATCCTCGGCCACGAGGACATCCTTCAGCTCGCCGACTTCCTGTTGCAAAACCGCCCGCTGTTCCGACGGGTCGTGGCACTGAACTATCCGTTCGTGTTCATTGACGAGAGTCAGGATACGTTTCCAGGGGTGGTGAAGTCCTTCAAGGACGTGGAAGCCCAGATGCGGGGCAAGTTCTGCCTCGGGTTTTTTGGCGACCCGATGCAGTCGATCTTCATGAGAGGCGCAGGGGACATTCCGCTCGAAGACCATTGGCGGGCTATCACGAAGCCGGAGAACTTTCGCTGCGCCAAGCAGCTCCTGGATGTAGCCAACGCTGTGCGCGCGCAGGGCGATGGCATTGCTCAGGTCCGCGGGTTGCACGAAAGGGTCGATGGGGTCCTCAAGCCGGTGGAAGGCTCGGCCCGGATGTTCGTCCTTCCGAACACGCTGAATCGAACCGAGGCCCTGGCAAGAGTCCGGGCGTGGAGCGCGGCGACGAACAACGATGAGGGCTGGACGACCCCAGACGTTGCCGTCAAGATCCTTGTCATTGTGCACCGCATGGCCGCAAATCGACTCGGCTTCGGCGGGATCTACTCCGCGCTGAACGACAAGACGTCGGATGCCATGAAGCAAGGGATGCAGGACGGCACCGGCTGGCCGGTAAGACCCTTCCTTAGTTTTGCGCTGCCGATCGTTGCAGCGATGAAGGCCGGCAATGAGTTCGCAGCGATTAACCTTCTTCGGGAGTTCAGCCCGCGCCTAGCGCCCGGAGCCCTGCACGGGCGCCGCACCGCAGGTGTACTGCGAGAGCTACGAGCAGCTGTTTTGAGACTCATCGCCATGCTGGACGAAGCAGGTACCACTGTTGGCGACATTGCTCTCCATCTCCGCGACGCGGGCCTTTTCGAGTTCGATGAGCGCTATGCGCGCGTGCTTGGGTTCGTCGGAGATGTTGCAGACCCAGCTCAAGAGGCCGAGGCTGCTGATGCAGTTCCGGCCGAAGGACGATCCTCCGATGCAGCAATAGCCAAGTTCTTCAAGTGCTCTGCACAAGAGCTTCGGCCCTACGAACGCTATGTCTCAGAAAGTTCCCCCTATGCCACGCAGCACGGAGTGAAGGGTGCCCAGTTCGAGCGCGTCATCGTGGTGATGGACGAGGAGGAAAGCGACTACCGGACCTACAACTACGAGCGTATCTTCGCGAGTGCTGAGGCCCGTGCGGTGGATCGAGCGCGATTTCTTGGCGGTGATGAAAACACCTGGAGCCGAACGTTGCGTCTGCTGTACGTCTGCTGTACTCGCGCCCAGCGTGGGTTGGTTTTGACGTTCTTTGTTGCCGACCCGGCAACCACTTTAGAAAACGTCGTGGCGAGTGGGATCCTGCCTCGGAGCGCAGTCTTCAAGCAGGAGGCGCTGGCTGCGGCCTCGTAGTCGGTCGGCGCGTGCGTCCTGCTCGCTGGGCGCATTGCGCAGGAGGTCCGGCACGCCATTTGGTCGGTAACCGCGTATACGTACGGCCCTCTCAGAAACATTGCTCGGCGCCGCCAAAGGACATCGCTGCCGCAGGAGCCTTGGCTTCTGCGGCAACTTTTGGGCGGCGAGTTTAATGATGTAGAAGACCGCATTCGCTGCATCTCGGACCTTCGCACATGGATGTCGGCTGCAAGCTGAAGGCGGTCGGTCGGGTTGCGGTGGCCTATGTCGGCGATCATGAATACCCGACATTGGCCCACGTGCGCGGTTTAATCGTCGCAGTTGGCCACTGCACGGATGTTGATGTCGACTAGAACGATCGTTGCCCGTCGAGTCAGCCAGCTTCAGCAGCGACATGTCGCCGCAGCCGACAGGGAAGAAAGTAACTGAGGCGGCAATTATTATTGAACTCTTTTGCTATAGTGCATTCTAAAGTTCGCTTCAGCTTAGTGTCCGCAACAAATGGAACTCGACCAACTCTTTGACACATACAGCCTTCGCGCGCGGCACCTGCCGACAGTGCTCGTTATCGCGCCGCCGCTGATGGTCGCGTCGCTGCTGTTTCCGAAGGTCTACGACCGTATGGGCGCAAGCATGACCTCGGTGAGTGTGAGTTTGAGCCTGAGCCTGGTGTTCCTCTTCTTCATCGCGCACGTGCTGCGCCAACTCGGTCGCGCGGTGGAAAAGAAGATGACTGCCGAGACCGGCGGAATGCCCACAACCTGTTGGTTGCGGCACAAGGACACCAACTTGGACCCAGTGACTAAGGCGCGCTACCACGGCTACTTGGGCAAGAACGTCCCCGGGCTCAATGTGCCGTCTCAGAGCCAAGAGCAGCAGCGGCCGGAAATGGCGGATGACATTTATCGGTCCGCAGTGAAGTGGCTGCTGGAGAAGACGCGGGACACCACCAAGTACCCCTTGGTGCTCAAGGAAAACGCGGAGTACGGCCTCCGCCGGAACATCTTTGGCGGCAAGTGGCTGGCTGTGACGCTGTGCGTTCTCCCCTTGGCTGGAGCCTATGCGTGGGACGTGTACAAGGGCACCGGGCCTCAGTTCGACAACGACCGTGTGGCTGCTATCGCCATCGCGGGCGTAGCGGTCCTGGCCTGGCTATTCTTCGTCACAAAGGAGTGGGTCAGTGATGCGTCCCATGCCTACGCGCGTGCATTGCTCGCGACATGTGATAACTGAGCGCAAGCTACAGCAAAACCAATAGGGAGCAGTGCTGAATGGCGGATTTCATTGAGCTGGACTTCTTGGATGTCGAATCCGAGAAGAGTGGCGACGCAATCACGGTGCGTTACGAGGTGTCGGGCGTTCAAGCAGTCCACGTCATAGACGGCGGCTACGTTGACACCGGGGACAAGGTCGTCGGCCATCTCAAGAAATGGTACGGAGGTGTGAACGTAGGGCACGTGGTGTTGACGCATCCGGACCAGGACCACGTTAATGGCTTGCGAAAAGTGCTTGAGGAATGCAAGGTCGGCGCATTGTGGATGCACCGGCCGTGGCTCTATGCGGCCGAACTTCTTCCAAGCTTCCCCACCTACAAATCAGTCGACGCACTGCGTTCCAAGCTGCGCGCGCTTTATCCCGGACCAGCGGCTCTGGAAGACATTGCAACTGAGCGCAAGATTCCCATCTACGAACCGTTCCAGGGCGCTCAGATTGGCCAGTTCTCCGTGGCGGCACCTACGAAAGCACGGTACTTGCAGTTAATTTTGGACTCCGACCGCACGCCTGAGAAGAAGGCCGAAGAGAAGTCTATTGCGCAGGTGGTCGCCGAGGCATTTGACAGCGCCTTCAAGGCCGCAAGCAACCTGGTGAAGCGCGCATGGGGCATGGAGGTTTTTCCAGAGTCCGGCACAGGCCGTGAAAACGAGATGAGCGTCGTTCAGTTCGGCGTTTTTTGCGGCAAGCGCGTACTTCTCACTGGTGATGTCGGCCGTGAGGGCCTGACCGAAGCGGCGGACTTCGTGCAAGCGCAGGGCCATGCGTTGCCGGGTGTGTGGTGCTTCCAGGTCCCCCACCACGGAGGTCGGCACAACGTGAACACACAAGTGCTTGACCGCTGGCTGGGACCAGTTCTGCAGACGGAGAGCGAGAGCACTAGCTGGAACGCTATCTGCAGCTCGGCCAAAGCGGACGAACATCATCCGAAGAAGGTTGTTATTCGAGCCATGCTTCATCGCGGCGGTCACTTTTCCTCTACAGAGGGCCGCAGCGTGCATCTGAGTTATCCCAAAATTCGCCGCGAGGGATACTCCGCAATTCCACAGGTCGCGTACCCGTACGAGCAGGAGGAGGACTGAAATCCTCCAGAGGCTTTGGTGTTCGCTGATAGAAATTGCGACGCCTATAGGCGATCGAAGCAGCGATCATCTCCCGCGATACCTGGTGATCTCGAATTGCTCGGGCTCCCAAAGGGTGGGTTGGTCAATGACCGCTTTGTCGACGTGACCGTGAAATTGGCATCTACTGGCGATCGACAGCAACCGCTGCAATTCAATCATTGACGGTTTTCGATCGAATCGCCAGGACGGACTGAATCAGGACAGCCCCCAATCCTCCATGCCGTGAAGAGGCTGGACTGAGTGTTCGAAAAAGCTTTTCCACCTTGGATGTCAGAAATAATACTATACTTCTGACAAATAGAGACTATTCCATGAGTGAACTTGCCCAAGCCGTCTTGTCTGTTGCCCAATCCCTGCCCGAGGGAGGCTTGCTTTCGCCTAAGGAGTTCTTGCACCTGGGCACTCGGGCTGCGGTCGATCAGACGCTGACCCGATTGACCAAAGAGGGATTGCTTTTGAGGGTTGGCCGTGGGGTCTACGCCTTGCCTGTACAGGGGCGTTTTGGTGCCCGACCACCTTCAACTGAATCAGTTGTAGAAGCCATCGAGGCGGCGAGCGGTGAAGTGGTGGTGGCCAGTGGTGCGGCAGAGGCCAATGCGCTGGGGCTAACGACGCAAGTACCGATCAAAGAGGTTTTTCTGACTTCAGGGCCATCTCGCAGACTTCACTTGGGGAACCGAGAGATAGAGCTCAAGCACGGGAATCGTTGCCAATTGTTCATGGGCAAACGTCCTGCAGGCAAAGCCATACGCGCTCTTTTGTGGCTGGGACCTGGTCAAGCATCTACCGTCATGCAGACATTGCGCACCAAACTCGAAGTGACGGAGTGGGAAGCCGTGCGTGCTGCCAGGGCCGTTTTGCCTAGCTGGATGGCACGCGCAGTCAGTGAGGTAGCCGGTGTCTGAGTCCTGGTTTGCTCTGAGCCGCAAAGATCAATCTGAAGCCCTGGAAGTTGCGGCTGCCAAAACGGGTCGCCCTGCTCATTTGCTTGAAAAAGACATTTGGGTCGTGTGGACCTTGTCTGCCATTTACGAATCGACGCTTGCAGAAAAACTGACCTTCAAAGGCGGGACATCACTGTCCAAGGTCTACAAGATCATCGACCGATTTTCGGAAGATGTGGATTTGACTTATGACATCCGGGAAGTGGTGCCGGACCTCTTGCGCGACGGAAATCCAATTCCAGCATCCTCAAGTCAGGCCAAGAAAATCACTGATGCCGTCCGAGATCGACTGCCCGACTGGATTGATAAAACAGTCCAGCCGATCTTGGCATCCGCTATCGAGCGAGATGGCGTTCAGGCCAGTTTGTCGATTGCCGGCAAGGAAAACGAAAAACTCATTCTCAGCTACACGCCAGTCAAAGTGGGAACAGGCTATGCCGCATCTGCCATTCAATTGGAGTTTGGAGGGCGGGCCACAGGGGAACCCCATCAGCGTCACGCGGTTGCTTGTGACATGGCCCGCGCCATAACTGAGCTCAGTTTCCCAACTGCACAGCCTTTGGTGATGGGTGCGGGGCGGACGTTTTGGGAAAAGGCGACGGCGGCGCATGTTTACAGCCTTCAAGGCAGGTTGCGCGGAGAGCGGTACTCACGGCATTGGTACGACTTGTCGGCCATGGCCAAATCTGGCCACGCACAAACGGCGATCATGGATATGCGACTGGCCCAAATTGTGGCGGACCACAAAGCCATGTTTTTTGCCGAAAAAGATACCGAAAAGGCCTGGATCGATTACGCAGCAGCTGTAGGTGGCTGCATCCAGCTGGTGCCGGAAGGCGGTGCGCTGGAGTCGTTGGAACAAGACTATCTGGCAATGCTTGATGACGGACTACTCGCCTCCGGTGAGCTGTCTTTTGCCGAAATCATCGGTATTTGCACAGATCTACAAAAACAGATCAACGCTCAAAACCGATCCTGACGGCAGGATACCTTGTCCGGAATTCAACGAGCGTCTAACAGCCTGAGGGTTTAACATGTGTCAGCAAATCTGCGTTCTTGCCACATAACACCTTCAGACCGGCAATAACAGATGTCCATCAAATCAAGGAGCTACTTATGACCAACGAATCGACCTTCATTCAGATTTCTGTGATGGGCTTGTACGTTGTCGGTTTGGCCCTTTTTGCTCTTTGGGTGGACTATCGTCAAGCCAAAGAGCAGGAAAAGGAATGATGATTCGTCTCACTTGCTGACATCGGCCGGGTCGGAACAACAACACGTTTTTGTAAAAACCAGCCACTTTGTTGCCTGCTGGTTGGATGAGGTTAGCCGCATTCAAGTGATATCGGTTTGCTTACATTTCCTTTAGGACCTTACACACATTACGCACGTTATCACGAGGCCTTAAATCGGCCTACAAACAAGCAATGGTGCGGCCTCGCGTGATATCGCTTGTATATAGTAATTTGTAATCATTTGATATCAGTATATGATTTACAAGGCATACAGAGGTGTTTAAAATGTATATCAAATGATATCTATTTGGAAAATTATGAAAACCAATGCAATCCTTCTTCGTCTTGATGATGATGATTACAGAACTGTTTCCAAAGAAGCCGCGCAGGCTCATATCTCGCGTGCTGAACTTGTCCGTACCTTTTTGCACCAAGGACTGGCCGGATACGACCCGCAGAAAGAAGAGCTTTCGCAAAAGATGAAACATCTTGAAAAAGCAGTTTCAGATGTCCAGGAGTTGGTTGCTTTGGTCACCACATTGGTTCTTGCGTTGGATGTTCCGCGAAAACCGAATGAGCGAATTCTTGAAATGAGTGCCAATTTCAAACAGGGTGCTTCGATGGTCGGGGGGGTCTTGGAAGCTCAAAAACTCGGCATGATTAAAAGTTGAAGGAGGCTGAATATTCGGGCGCTAGAAGGCTCGGCCTCACATGTGGACCAGCTGATCGCTTCGGTCACCACCATGGTAGTCGCACTGAATGTAGACCGTACATCAGCTGAGCGGACAGCTGAAATGCCGAGGCGTGTCGCAGGTTATCTCTCACTGTGGTCAATTCAGCTCCCCGCGCCAAAGGCACCAAATGCTGGCCGTTGTCGACGCACACCGTGGTGCCTGTGATGCAGGGGTTTTGCGCCAGAAACAAGCAGATGGCGGCCACCTGCGCCGGGTCGATGGGCTCGCGCAAGAGATTCACGCGGCTGTTGCGGTCAAAGTTCTCTTGGGTTTGCGGGCCGCTCAAAAACATCAGGCCCGGGGCCACGCCGCACACACGCAAGGGGGCCAGGGCTTGGGCTTGCAAGGCCACCGCGCGCTCCAGCGCCAGTTTTGACACCGTGTACGAAAAATAGTCCGGGTTCAGGTTGAACACTTTCTGGTCCAGGATGTGGACCACGCTGCGCTGGCCGGATTTGGCGTCGGGCACGCATTGCTGCGCCATCAGCGAGGCCAAGGTCATGGGCGCGATCAAATTCACTTCAAGTTGCAGGCGCGCGCCGGACAAGTCCATGTTGGTGCCTTCATCGGGCTCGAACAGCGAGGCGTTGTTCACCAAGCAGTCGAGCGGACCGTGGCTTTGCGCGATGTGCCCCATCATCTGTTCGACTTGTTCGCTCAGGGCCAGATCGGCTTGCACGCATTCAACGAAACCCCCAGCAGCCTGGAGTTCTGCCTGCAGCGCCATGGCCGCATCGGCCGAGCGTTGGTAATGGCACCATACGCGCCAGCCCGCCGCCGCAAATTGGCGAACGATCTCGGCGCCCAGGCGGTGAGCGCCTCCGGTGACCAGAACTTGTTTCATGGATGTCAGCTGCGTGCGGTTCGAAGAAAGAAAGTGGTTGACCTGCGAGTCATTGTTGAAAACGCTTGTCATCCCGGACTCGATCCGGGGTCCATGCTTGTTCAACCGTGGATGCCGGATCAAGTCCGGCATGACAGTAGGCTTCGCAGGGTTTGGATTATCGGGCAAGCGGCCCATGTCAACCATCGTTCGACTCAAGCCCCCGTAAACCTTCGGCGACAATCGCCGCGTGAGCACGCCGAATCCCAATCTCCCTTCCGAACTGACCCTGCGCATCCACCAGGCCATCGCCCATGCCGGTGGCTGGATCGGTTTTGACCGTTTTATGGCCATGGCCTTGTACGAGCCGGGTCTGGGTTACTACACCAACGCCCTGCAAAAGTTCGGCGCCATGCCCTCTTCTGGCAGTGACTTTGTCACCGCGCCGGGCATGTCGACCCTGTTTGGCCAAACTTTGGCGGTGCAGGTTCGTGAGGCGTTGAACGCCACCGGCACCGATGAAGTCTGGGAGTTTGGCGCGGGCACCGGGGCGCTGGCCCTGCAGCTGCTGGACCGCCTGGGCGGTGCCGTGCGCCGTTACAACATCATCGACTTGTCGGGCACTTTGCGCGCCCGTCAGGCCGATACCTTGTTGAAACACGCCGATAAAGTGCGCTGGCTCGACGCTTGGCCCGACGCCATCGAGGGCGTGGTGGTGGGCAACGAGGTGCTGGACGCCATGCCGGTGCAACTCTTGCAGCGCACGCAAGGCGTGTGGCACGAGCGCGGTGTGGTCAGCGCGGCCGAGGGTGATGGCCTGGGCTTCGCCTGGCAAGACCGGCTGACCGACTTGCGCCCCCCTATTGAGGTTGAAGGCGACCACGATTACCTGACCGAAATTCACCCCCAAGCCGAAGCCTTTATCGCCAGTTTGGCCGAGCGTTTGCTCGCCGGCAAAGGTGGTGCGGCGTTTTTCCTCGATTACGGCTTTCCCGAGGGCGAATACTTTCACCCCCAGCGTCACATGGGCACCGTGATGTGCCACCAGCTGCACCAAGCGGACGACAATCCGCTGGTGGCGGTGGGTCAAAAAGACATCACCGCCCATGTCAATTTCACAGGCGTGGCGCTGGCCGCGCAAAACGCCGGTCTGCAGGTGCTGGGCTACGCCAGCCAAGCTTGGTTTTTGCTGAATCTGGGCCTGGCCGAGCGCATGGCCGAGGCCTCTTTGGCCGAACGAAGCCAAGCGCAGCGCCTCATCAACGAGCACGAAATGGGCGAGTTGTTCAAAGTGGTCGGGTTCGCCACGTCGTCCGATTGGGCCGCTCAGGGCTTTGCCCAAGGCGACCGGTCACATCGCCTGTAAACGGCATCAAGGCACGCTATGTTGCGCTGGCTCATCGTGGTGTTTCTGGCCCTGATCCTTTTCAGTGGCTTGCAAAAATGGCTGCAAAAACTCGGTTTTGGCCGTTTGCCCGGCGATTTTCGCTTTCGCTTGTTCGGGCGTGAATTTTTCATCCCCATCACCAGCACCTTGCTGCTGAGCATGGTGGCTGCGGGCATCGCGCGCTGGGTTTTAGCGGATTGCATCCAGCAGTTTTTCTTCAGTAATCAACCCTGAATTCTCAGGGGTTTGGTTGACTTCATGGGGGGGTATAATTTTTACATCAAAAGTTTTACTTAAATGACGCCATCCATGTTTCTACGCATTTTGACTGCTGGCCTCTTCATGTTGGTGGTGCTGCCCGTTCGGTCGGATTTGCCTTTGACCGTTGAGGACCTCATCACCGACAAAGGCAAGTTCAAATTGGACTTGTCTGTGGCGTATGCCAATGCCAATCGCCAAGGGGTGTTTGCAGGTGAGCCCATCACGGTCCAAACGGGTGCCACATCGTTCGTTACCTTGCCCTCGCTTGTTGGCGAGAACACAGCCAATAGCGACACCAGCGTGGCAACGTTTGGCTTGCGTTACGGCCTCACCAGCAAGGCAGAAATTTATGCACGCCTAAGTGGCACCCATTCCCAGCAGCGCATCAGCGGTGCAGGTGGACTTGCAAAAAGCAGTGACTCTGGTTTTGCCGACGTCTGGGCGGGGGTCAACTACCAATTCAAAAAGGACGACGAAACACCTGCTGTGCTGGGGTTCGCCGAATGGGCTTTGCGTGAAAAGCAACGCAGTACCAGTGTCAGTTTTAAAACCAGTATGTTGGGTGTAACGGCCTACAAAGCCATTGATCCCGTGGTTTTTTCGTTCACCGGAGCCTACCGTTTCAGCCAAAACCGCCAAGACGATGCACAAGCTGTTAAGCCCGGCAACTTGCTCCTGCTCAACCCGTCGGTGTCCTTTGCCGTCAACGACCGCGTGACGTTGACCACCGGCGTTCAATGGACACGTCGCACAGCTGAACGAATAGACGGTCAAGCCCAAGGTTTAGCACGAACAGGGACCGATTTGATTTTGGGTGTGGGCTATGGCTTTGACAAGGGCAACACCCTCAACACCAGTTTCAAACTCAATGCATCAGGCCAAGGTGGTGCTGAATTGCGGACGAATTGGTTGTACACGTTTTGAGAAAAAGAGGGCGGTCAACGCCGCCCGACAGGAATTGGTGTTGCTGATACACCGCCAATGAGGTTGGCCGAGCGACCACGCTGCCAAAGGTGCCTCGGGAGTCTGTTTCGAGGCTTGTTGTTGTAGTTTTCAAAATGAGGAGTCTATTATGAGTAAGTTCAAACGTGCCGCACTCGCGCTGGTGGCAGCCAGCCTGATGGCGGTACAGGCGCAGGCCACTGAAGTACAGGCACAGAGCCCGCAAGCCGTGCCTGTTGCGACCTTCAGTCAGGCCGACATCAACACGATGTTCGAGCAAGCCGGGAAGCCGATGCAGTTGGCGGCCTTGTCTGTGCAGGAGATGAAGGAGACGGAGGGTTCGTGGTTCTGGTTGTATTTTTATGGCCCTCAAATTGCCACTGCAACGACGTGGATGGCCAATACAGGCTGGCGAGCAATTCCAGGTTGGTATCACAGTTTTCGTCAGCGTTGGTAATTCCTGATGGCCTTTCCATTCGATCTTTTGGATTTGGTATTGCCTGAGATCGCGCATTGGATGGCGGGCAAGTCCAGTTCGGAAAAACGACGATTTCGTCGAGCCGGACTGGGCTTGCTTCTTTTGGGGGTTCTATTTGCTGTCTGCGCGTTTGTTTTCCCAAAAGCGACGACTTGGGCCTTTAACTCTTTAGAGTGGGCCTATTTCATGGCATTCCTTTTTTCTGGATGTGGTTTAGGTTTGTTGGCTTGTATTTGGTACGACCAAAAAAAGCTAAATAACTCGATTGATGAAAGCCAAACATGATGAGGCGACAAGCTTCTAGTTTTTGGTATTGGTTGGGAGTTTTGAGCCTTAGTGCCGCCGATTGTGCTCAAGCTGAAAACTCGACGGTCATTTTCAGCACGCAAGGCGTCGTGTTGCAAGTTCCGATCAAAAGTTGGAAAACTTTGCGGGATGCACAAGTGGTCAAGCAAGACTTGGATTATTCTTGCGGCGCTGCTTCTTTGGCCACTTTATTGAATCACTTTTACGGTCAGTCTTTGACCGAGGCGGCGCTCCTCAAAGCCATGGATAAAGGCGACAGTCGCGCTAGCTTTGATGACATGGCCAAGGCCTTGCCCAGGTTTGGCTTCAGGGCGCAAGGATTTGCGGCCAGCTGGGATCAGCTCACACGCTTGAAAATACCAGTCATTGTCTACGTCAAGCATCGAAAGAATGACCATTTTTCTGTCCTGCGCAGCATCAACCAGGACACGGTGTGGTTGGCCGACCCTAGCTTGGGCAACAAAACTTACAGCCGACATCAGTTTTTAGCCATGTGGCAAACGCGCCAAGACTCGGAAAACGCAGATTTAGCTGGAAAGTTTTTAGCGGTTTTGCCCATGCAAGCCGACGCCAAGCAGACGGACATTTTTTTCACCAAAACACCCGAGCGACAAACCGGTATGGCACTGCAAATGCTAGCCCATCAAAGGTTGTCCAATTGAGTGGCTCGTAAGCGTTTCAGGTGGATTAAAAAGAGAGGAAGATCAATATGAGAAAAAGAGTCCAAGGTTCAAATCAAGGCTATGTGTGGGCTTGCTTGTTGTGCTTGAGTCTGTCGGGGATGAGCGCTGCGACGCAAGTTCATTCAAGCTCGGACAAGCCCGCTGCCACAGCCGAAATGCAAGACGGAGAAGCGGGTCTTTGGCTCATGACACAGATCGCATTGCTAGAGTCGCTGCGTCAAGTTCCCGCGCAAATCGATATGGGCTTGCAGCAGGCCCAAGCCCAAGGCATGCCGCCCGAGCTGGCCAAATTGGTTCAACTTTCAGGTCGTGAGGTCTATGACCTCAAGCAACTCGAACCCCAAGCCTTGTCCTTGCTGCTCAAGAGTTTGAGCCCCGAACATGTGCAAGCTTGGACCGGGTTTTACAAAACCCCTTTGGGCCAGAGAATTGCAGTTGCCGATATCCAAGGCGCAAGCGCTCAAACCATGGGTTTTGTGATGGAAAACGCACCCAAGATCATGGCTGAATTGGCAGCAGACACATCTCGCATGGCCTTGATTCAATCGGTGGTCGATGCCACCCAATCGGTGGATCGCGCCGTGTCGATGAACATGGCCATGAGCTTGGCCATGGAGTGGGCGTTGGTGTCGGCTATGCCCGATCAGCCGGGTAAACCCACGTTCCGTCAGTTGCAGGACCATGTGGAGCAGCAAAGGTTTATGATGCGCAGCCAAATGTCGCAATGGGTATTGGCGCACGCGGCGCATGTGCACAAGAGTTTGAGTATTTCTGAGCTTCAGCAATTTCTGGCGCAAGCCAACTCACCTGCGGGTCAGGCTCTCTATCGGGGCTTTGGTCAAACCTTTGCACATTGGATCAACCAGTACGCGCAGCGCTTGGGTCAATCGGTCCATCAAGGGCTCAAAAAACAAGGTGTCTGAAGTTCAGAGTCGGGTGCAACAAGTGCTCCTGGCCCTGAACGTGTTACAGTGCAGCACGCCATTGACGACTTATGCCCATCTAGCTCCTTGCGAGCCGATAGCGCATCCCGGCAGAGGGATGCCAGTCTTGTCCTCCACTGTGCACATCGCCCGCCATGCTTACCTAAGCTGGCTAAATGTGCCCATCCCCCGAAATTCGGACACTTTGTAGAGTTGCACCAATTCAAGTCCCATCAACTGGGTCCATATCTCACTGTGTCCGGCACTGACGGTGCACTACTGCAATACAAAATTCAGGCCAGCACACCCAACCCATGTTTCTGGACTAATGCCAATAACTTGAGCGCCATGCCGCTGGGTTGTTTGCTGCCAGACTCCCACTTTTGAACAGTGGATTCACCCACGCCGTTCTAATTCAAATTGCCAAGCACGTGACTCCATGTCTTCACTGGCGAGATCACGCCACTCGGGGCCAATACTCTCGGTGGCATAGAGGTCAACAACTATGTGAAAAATTGGACCTGTGCGCCAATTTTTCTCGGCTAATCGTTTGGCAAAGGTGGGGCTCAGCATCTTCTTTTCAGCCAGGTGTTGTTTTGCCTTCTCAAGCAGCGGCAACGCAACATCATCAGACAGGCCAAGCACATGCGCATTCATGCGTGCAATGGTTGTGATCGCTAGATTCTGTTCTCCGGTGACAAGCGACTCTTTATCCGTGCTCTTTTCTTCCGGCATGGCGTTCGACTTTTCGCTGTTTTCACCTACATTGGCCTTGCGCACAATGGCTGCAAAATAACTGCGTCTGTTAGGCACAGGCTCTTTTGTCTCGTCTTCTATCCTGGCTTTCATTTTTGCAAGAATCAGCAGCAGCTCTTCTTGAGACCCCCCTCCCCCCAAATAATTGGTGATGTCCTGTGCTGGAATACCTAGTTTTGCGGCCTCAATGTGCGCGTGCGTCGGGTCCAACTTGATCTTTGACTTCCTGACCACCTTGAACTGAACATCGACGACGGCTTTACCCTCTTTGATTTCAATCAATTCAATCTGGAGCCCTGTCTCTTTGTTGATTTCCTCAATGGCAGGAACAACTGACTCCCCCTTGAATTTGCGCCACTCACGAGGCTTAGCAGTCTCTTTGGATCGCGCTGAAGTTTTGTGAGAGTCACCAGTTAGAGCAGACACCCACCATTCCTTGGGTTTTTTACTTGTGCGCTGAGACAGGTTATCGGCATAGCGCGCGCAGATTTCATAGAGCGCCACTGCAGCGTAACTTTTCAAATTCACCAGGTCTTCTGGTGCAATCAGCGTGAATCGCTTTGGATCTTTGAGCGCATTGACCATATCTGGCGGAAATGCCCACAGCAAATACAGCTTGCCTCTCTCCAATTCGATCTTGGCTTGTGACACCAAAACCATGCTATCCCAGATGACGCCAGCAGCCGCGTCTGGAGCAGACCATTCCACCTGCGTCGATTGCATTTCTCGCACGTACTGCTTCGTCACCTCCACCAAATTACTGGAGGGCTTGCTGATCGGACGAATGATGTTGGTCAGGGGTTCTTTGAAGAAGTCTGTTGCCTCAAACACTTCGCCTTTGGCCGCCTTAGCAAGCAGGTGCTGCTGAGCTTCGCGCATCAAAGACACATAAAACTTTCGCCCATACGCAGTCAACTTTCCAATTTTTGGAAACATGACAACTGCCTCGTTGGGTTTTTTTAAGAGCGGGTTTTGGGCTTGCATAGATTAAAGTGTCCAAATGTTAGCATGCGCTCGGACACTCAAACACCACCCACCCTATAAAAAGCTGGACACATTGTTGCTGGCATAGCCAAACCGATGAATGAGACTGTATGAATGATGCTTCATGAACGTATTTTTGACCAAAAGTGGAGCAAAGTTATCCACAGTTCGGTGTCTGCACAGTTATAAAAGGCTGGACAGTTGGCTATATAAACATGGACAGTTACCTATAAGGACTTGGACACAAGCGTATAAAAACCTGGACACACGGCAACTTTAAGTCTTTGATTTTTATAGAAATTCTTCAGTTATCCACAGCAGAGAGTATTAAAGATACTTCTTCAAGATTTTTTTAAAGCAAAGACAAAACAACTGCTTAAAGCAATGCAATGTCCAAAGCAGCCTAGGATTTGAACACGGATGAACCAAGTAGGTGCAGAGCTTAAAACTGTACAGGTGTAAAGCAATTTCTGGCTTTCTCGTACAACTGTCATTAGAATGACCATATAACTATCACCGCGAGGACGTATGAACGTCGAACCACTCACCCCAAATATTGACTTTGACCAATTAGAAGAAATTGCATTGGCAGCGACATCAATGGTTCAGTCTGCGCGTGAGCACATGCTGGCTCCTAACAAAGTCAAAAAAGCGCCACACATGACCACCACCGAGATTTGTGAAATCACACAAATTCAAAGGTCCAATTTCAATTACCACTATACGTCCAATGAGTCTCTTCCACGTGGACAGATTGCGGGAAATAAGAGGGAATTCACCATGGCTGAAGCGCGTGAGTGGATACGATTTTTGCGCCCAGACAAGGTCCGGGACTCGTCTGTCAGTGCGGGATGCACGATTACGGTGGCTAATTACAAAGGTGGCGTGACCAAAACAACCACTGTGGCAACGTTGGCACAGGGTTTATGCCGTCGAGGCATGCGGACGTTGGTCATTGATCTTGACCCTCAGGGCAGTTGCTCTGCCCTCTTCGGTATCTTGGCCGACGTAGATGTGGAGGAAGACCAAACTGTTATGCCGCTCTACATGGGCGCGCAGGAAGGGTTGGAGTCCTGTATTCAAAAAACCTATTGGGATGGCATCGACATCATTGCGGCCAGTCCAGCGCTTTACAGCTCGGAGTTCATTTTGCCTTCGCGTCAACGCTCTGAGCCTGGTTTTGAATTTTGGAGAGTTCTTGATGCGGGCCTTGATTCTGTCCGTGATCAATACGATGTCATCATCATTGACTCCCCTCCTTCGCTGTCCTACACCACGATCAACGCACTGATGGCGGCCGATGGATTGCTGATGCCCATGCCCCCATCCAACCTTGACTTTGCTTCAAGTGCTCAGTTTTGGAATTTGTGCACGGACTTGATCAAAACGCTTTATGCCGACCGTGGACTCCCGGATAAGAAATTCAGCTTCATCAATATCTTGCTATCAAAGGTGGACTCGTCCGTTGGCGTGAGCTCTGCTGTCCGGTCATGGATTTACAACGCGTATGGCTCCATGGTCATGCCTGTCGAAATTCCAAAAACATCTATTGCTGAAACCGCGAGTGCAGGCTTTGGTACGGTTTACGACTTGGCGCCTGGGTCTGTGCTGGCCAAAACTTTGAAGCGTGCAAAAGATGCTTATGAAGACATGATCGACTATGTTGAAAAGCAAGTGCGCGGCGTTTGGGCAGGTCAGGCGTTGATGAACAGCAAAGGAGATGGGAAATGAGCGGGTCATCTAAGAAGCTGGCTGATCGAGCCAGCACGGTTCCGACTTCTACGGTCTTGATTGAAGCGCAAGCCAAGGCTGGGCAAGTTGGTCAGGCGAAAACAGCACCAGGCCAAATGATGGCTTTCATGGCCAAGGAGTCGGCAGCGCTCAAAGAGAACGAAGCACTGAAGGCAGAAAACCAAGCGTTGAAATCCACTGAGATTTCATTGGACTCGATCAGTGAGGTTCAGGGACGCCGCCGAATTTTGTCTCCAGAAAAATATGCTGAGCTGGTGGAAAACCTGCGGAACAATCCGCTGGCCACACCGCTTACGGTTCGGTCTTTGGGCGCTGGAAAGTTTGAGTTGATCTCGGGCCACAATCGTTTGCACGCATTCAGGGACCTTGGCCGAACAACAATTGCTGCTGCTGTTGTTGACTTTGATGACGTAGCGGCAATTAAGGGTGCTTTTTATGCGAACCTGATCAGTGACACATTGCCGGATTACGAGAAGTTCCGTGGGTTCAAACAAATCATGGCCCACACAGGGCAGACCCAAACTGAAGCTGCCAAGGATGCTGGAATCTCCGCATCCGCGATGTCTCAGATTATGGAGTTCGATAAATTGCCGAAGGAGGCAATTGACCTGATCTCTAAGAGCCCAGACGCTGTTAGTTATTCTGCAATTGTGAAGCTTAAGAAGTTGCCCGGAATGCTTGAAGGCATCAAGGCGCTGGTCGAGGCCAAAGCAACCTTGGTTGAAGCAATTGCGATTGCTTCAGAGATTAAGGAGAAGCCTGTGGCGGCTAAGCCGATGCCCCTTGTCATCAAAAATGGTCGTGAACGAGTCGCTGAGATCATTCGTCGGGATGGCTTGGTTTCCGTCAAGTTTAAGGATTCCGGCCTTGCGTCTTCATTGGTGGTGGAAATCGAAAAGTTGATTCGGGCATACATCAAGGAATAGCCAACTATTCTCTAAGTTGTTGATTTATAACGAGTTCAGAATCTGAATTCCAAAAGAAAAGGGGGCTTGGGCCCTCTTCTTCTTGTTTGGATGGGTTCTAAAATCCTGGACACTTGGCTGTGGCGGAAGGTACTTTCCGATCAGGTTAGATGTTTTGTGCATGGTATTTCTCGGCCTCTTTGGCCACCCGCTTTTCTTGTGCCCGAATGTAGATGGATGTCGTGTCAATCGAGGCGTGACCCAAGATCGACTGGATCACATCGAGCGGCATTTCCCGTTCTGTGGCCATGGTTCCAAAAGTGTGGCGAAGACCATGGGCACTCGTCATCCTCAGTTTCAGCATGTCATCGACATTGATTTCGTCTAAGCCGGAGAGGGTCTTCAGGGCCTTTTTGATGAGACGGGCAATGGAGTTGGGCGCATAGCCAATCCAGTCGGCTTGGTGCAGTGCACTGGTTTTGTCAATCGGGGGGAGGGTGAGGGGGCGGATCAGTGCAGCGTCTTTTGCGGGTCTCTCGCCGTACTGGTTGAACAAGTCCTGCTGGTGCGCTTGAACTGCTTTGCGGGTTCGCTCTGAAAGGGGCACGGCACGGAACTTCTTTCCTTTGCCCAAGATGGTCAGCCGAAACTGTCCGGGGACAAAGGGGCTGGGTTCGAGTTTTTCGGCTTGGGCTGAGGCCACTTCGCTGATGCGCAAGCCGCAGTCGCCCATCAAAAGCAGCGCCGCCAAAGCAATCCGCGTTTGGGAATTTTCGGGCTTCTCGGACTCCGTGCTCAGCATGGCCACCACCCGCTCATAGAGGTCGGAGGGGAGGGCGCGTTCAATCTGAATGGCATGGAGTTGCTGATTGACTTGGGGGTCACCGACCGCTGCCCAGGGGTTGCCGCCCAGGTAGCGCACCTTGTGCAACCAGCCCATGGCTGTGCGCAGGATCTGCACCGCTTGCTTTTGGCTTTCTGGGGAAAGGGGGCCTGCGAAGGGTTTCCACTGCGGGGTGAAGCGGCCGCGTCGGGGGCCGCAAAACTCAGGGGAGGGCGCTTCAAGGAATGCCTTGTAGGCCTCGCATTCATCGACCAGGACGGAAGAAAGCGGCTTCTTGCACACCAGAACACACCACAGAAGAAAACGCTCCAGCTCGCGTTGGTAGGCCCTGGCCGTGTGCGGTTGCTGGCGGAATTTCAGGATGTAGGCCCGCACCGCTTCAAGGTCGTTTCGGGCGCTCAAATAAGAAAACACCGGCGAGCGGTTGATGCCGTTTTGCCCATCCAAGGTGGCGGGCAGGGCGGCGATGCGCTCCAAGGGCAGGGGGGTGTTTGCCAGAGGTGAGAGGTTTTGGGGGCCTAAAACTGCAACTTGCGTGGCTGGGTTGATGGCCAGATCTTCGTGCTTGTTCAGCCAAGCGGTGAGGGCTTGGGCACGCAGCTTGCCGATGCGGGGGATGGGGGTCCACCAGTGGGGGCCGTTGGCCTCGATGAAGGCCTTGAAGTCGCGCAGGCTTCGGATGCCTTCGGCGGCCAGTTGGCGGGCGACTTTGGAGCGCAGCCACTGGCCGATGTGGTCGCTGGGGGAGGGCGGACTTGGCTTTGCGTCCGCCGCTTTGATCAGGATGTCCAAGATGGAGCTGGTGATCGCACCACCGGAGCGGGCGCGGGAGAGGGCGTCGGCCAGCCGGGGGTTGGCCACGATGGCGCGCTCGATGAGGTCGTGGCGCATGGCGGTGAGGAATTTTTCCATCCCGTGCACCACCTGAGGGGCCTCTTCGCTGTAGTACAGCTGGGCGACTTTTTCGGGGGGGATGCGTTGGACCCAGGCACGCAAGGCGGTGAAGTCGGTGCGTGAGTAGCGCACCGTGCTCATGTGGACGTTGGCGTGCTGTGCCATGCTTGCTTCCTTGTTTTGCTTTTCGGGGGAATTGCCGTCGAATGCCTCAAATACCGACCTCATAGAACGCCGCCAGAGGCGTTCTTTCTTGTTTGGCAAGGGGGTGGTCGCCCTCGGGCCTTTTGGTTGCTTGTGGCTTGTTTAAAGGGCTCAAGTCTTTGGAAGGAGCGGGCGGGGAACGGAACAAGTCCCGATAAGCTTCAATGGCGCTTGGGTGCGGCTTTCGGGAGTTCGGCAATCAGCTGCGCAAGTCGGGCCATCGCGGATTGGTACACAGCGCTGTCCTCTCGCTTGTCGACCGCCATCACCATCACCATCAAAATATCGTCCTGCACGCCATACACCAAGCGAAAGCCTTGTTTGCGCAATTTGATCTTGTAGTGGCCGGCCAGTGCCCCATGCAACTCACCACCGGGCACATGCGGATTGTCCAGGCGTTTTTTGAGCAGTTTTCGAAGTACCTCTTTGACAGACCCGTCCAGTGCCTGCCATTCGTCCCACGCACTGGGAACAAACTGCAGCCGGTATTTGTGCTTTGCGGGTTTCTCAAATGGCATCGATGTCAACTTCAATGGCCCGTGAACGCTCTCCCATGCGTGACAGAACGGTGCGGTGCAGATCCTGGTCTGACAGCTCTTCGAGCAGGGCTTCAAAGAGGGCGGGCTCGACCATGTAAAACGCGGCCTTGTTGTGGTTCAACACTGCCACAGGCTTGCTTTTGGCATCGCGCAGCACCGCAGCCGGATTCCTTTTGAATTCGGACATGCTGATTGTGACATCAGAGTAGATGGCTTCCATAAAATTGGCTCCAGAATAAGCGCTAATTATAGCGCCGAATTTTCCCGATCAGGTCATTTCTTCGATCGGGGCCCTGTCAAACCCCATATTTATATCAAAAATTCAAGTTTGATAATACAGATTATCAGACATACCCTGATTCAAGGGGAGGGCCGGTCACACAAGTA
>JACCDW011550539.1_pt1 | contig 25123 bp, 22 predicted proteins | sample 7449781 | NCBI WGS metagenome assembly JACCDW01 (sample SAMN15323449, study PRJNA562643) | freshwater metagenome | isolation source: river surface water | place: USA:Blue River Watershed | collected 2017-08-18
GGTTCGAAATATTCATCTTCTTATCTTAAAAATCCTGCGGCTACACCGCCATCTACGTTCAAAGCATTTCCAGTTGACTTATTCAATAAGCCACCCACGAATGCAAAACATGCATTGGCAATATCATCCGGTAAAATAGATTCATTTAAAAGGGTACGTTTCGCATAATAAGCGGGCAATTCAGCGACCGTGATTCCGTAAGCTTTGGCACGACCTTCGGCCCAGCCACCTGCCCAAATATTCGAATCAGCGATCACTGCATCTGGGTTCACCGTATTGACACGAATGTGATCAGGTCCTAATTCAGCCGCTAATAATCGTGTCATGTGCGCCTGAGCAGCTTTTGCAGAACCATAACCCACGTTATTCGGTCCAGCCACGAAGGCATTCTTCGACACGATGTTGACGATATCGCCGCCTAATCCTTGCTTGCGCATGACAGCAATCGCCGCTTGCGAAACCAAGTATTGGCCTTTCACTAAAATGTCATACAACTTATCCCAGTCGCCTTGCGTGTGCTCCAAGATTCCCTTCGAAATCGAGATACCTGCATTGTTGACAATTAAATCTACCCCTCCAAAATCCAAACAAGCCTGCTTCATCGCCGCTTCAATGGATTCCTGATTCGTCACATCAGCAATGACTGTTGAAACGACATCTTTCCCGAATAAGCCAATAAACTCAGCTTTGGCCTCCGCCAAACGTTCCGCATTCACGTCATTTAAAATTACGCAAGCACCTTCCTGAGCCATCTTTTTGGCAATGGCTTTTCCGATGCCGCCTCCTGATCCGGTTACAAAGGCTACGCGACCAGATAAGGCTTTTGGCTTCGGCATGCGTTGGAGTTTCGCCTCTTCCAACAACCAATATTCGATATCAAAAGCCTCCTGACGAGGTAAAGAAGTGTAGGACGAAATCGCCTCCGCGCCACGCATCACGTTGATGGCATTGGTATAAAACTCCGCGGCTACACGCGCGGTTTGCTTGTCTTTGGCAAAGGTAAACATCCCTACACCCGGGTATAAAATCACAACCGGATTCGGGTCACGCATCGCCGGAGAATTCGCATGCTTGCACGAATCGTAATACGCTGCATACATCTGACGGTAATCTTCAAACAAAGGAGTCAAAGCCTCCACCGAAACATCCGATCCCAGCACCAATGGCGAAATTTTTGTCCGTAAAAAGTGATCTGGACAAGAGGTCCCCAAGGGGGCCAAGCGATCTAAATCAGTTGAATTGATGAATTGCAACACGCGCTCATCGTCGGAGAAGTGTCCCACCATTTGCACATGGGAAGAACAGAAACCACGTAAAACGGGTGCCAAAGCCGCCGCCTTAGCGACGCGCTCTTCTGGGGAAAAAGATGACATGCGTGCTCCACCAAAAACATTTGAAGTTTTCGATTCAATGTATTCTGCACACTTTTCAATGACCTCTAGGGTATTCACGTAACATGCGTAGGACGTATCGCCCCAGGTAAATAATCCGTGCGAGCCCAACATGATGCCGCGCAATTGCACACCGCGGGAAGCTGCCTCGTCTAAACATGCCTTTAATTGTAAGCCAAGGTCGAAACCTGGACGTTGCCAACCAACCCAACCGATTAATCCGCCGAAAAGCTCTTTGGTAATTTGCTCTCCATCCTTCGAAGCTGCAATCGCAATCGCTGCATCGGGATGTAAATGGTCAATATGTTTAAAAGGTAAAAAACCGTGTAAAGGCGTATCGATCGACGGTGCTTTGGAAGACAAATCAAAAATGCAATGGTTGAATAATTCCACCATCTCATCTTCATGTTCCAAGCCACGGTAGACATTTGTCAACGAACGTAAGCGATCCACGTACAAGGCCGCGCAGCCTGACTTTTTCAAGGTACCGATGTCGCCACCTGAACCTTTGATCCACATCACTTCCGTTTCAGAGCCCGTCAAAGGATCTTTATCTTGTAATTTCACCGAGGTATTTCCCCCGCCGTAATTCGTGATGCGCAAATCCGCTCCCAAAATATTCGAGCGGTAAATGAATAGGTCAACTTCTTTCCCTGCGAGTTCTGCTGCTTTAGCGTCGTCCCAGAGATACGATACGTGTTTGTACATGGTCATTAATTTTTCTTAAAACTACAGAGGTAAAAGCGCCTAACCGTCCTATCCTACCTAGGGATAGTCAATAAATTTTTACCAGCTTTTAATGAATATTTCTTTCCTTGCCAAACAAAGCTTCCGCTCACCGTTCCCGGTAAGGTAATCGCTGCGCTGCCTGGCTTGTAAACAACTTGTATTTCTCCTTGCGGATGCGGCACAACGCCCTCCACTTCTTTGAGCTCACCTAAATGCGGTTCAATTTTTACTTTGGCAAAAGCAGGTGCATCCGAATCTACCCCTAACACAATGCGGAAAAATTCAATATTCGGACTTGAACCCCACGCATGGCAATCGGACCGGGACGTGGAAACATCAGAAGTTTCTGCCCATGTCGTCAATCCCATATCGATGTTTTCTTTCCATATAGACAGCCATTTCAGGTAGTCGTTTCCTTTCCCTGCTTTGGCCAAAGCCAGATGCAAGTAATACTTAAAATAGATAGTCGTCTCCGCCATATTTTTATCGGCTATCAATTTATCCGCCACACCAGAAGCCGGCATCCCTGCCAAAATCGCCAAGGAATTAGCATGCTGCGAATATTTATCGTGCACCTCGGTATCTGCATATAAGCCTCGCGAGGCATCCCAATATAGCGCACGCAAAACAGGTTTTAATGCCTTCACCTTTGCCTCATAACGAGCTGCCATTTCCGGATATCCAAAATAACGTTCTAATTCCGCCGCATTCTGTAAGACCCAGATATATTGAAAATCAATCACCGATGAACGACCTGTAGGCCCCACCGGTGCAATCCCCCGTGGCCATGCATTCACCCAATCCGAAAAAGTCCAGTATGGAATCTTTTGTAAGGTTCCATCCGTGCCTTCGAAACGCGCAAAATAATCGAGGATACCACGCATGCCGGCCAACTTATTTTTCAAGAATTGTGGATCTTTTCCATAACGTAAATAATCATGCAACATCCCGATGTACCACAAAGAGAACGTAGGAATTTGTTGGTGCAAATCAGTCGGATACCGACTAAGCGTAATCCCTTCCGCAATCCGCGAATGGTCCATGTGATCCAAAGCTTGACGTACCAAACGCTCATCTCCCGCATAATACATACTCACCAGCGCCTGAATTCGTGCATCACCGATGTACTGCAATTGTTCATAATAGGGACAATCCATATAGGTTTCCATCGCACATAAGCGTGCGGTTCGGAAACCAACATCCAGCAATTGAGGAATCAATGGATTATCTGTCTTCAAAGAAGCTTTCGCTTGAAACGGAAAACCTGTGAACACACTTTTGAAATCTTGTAAGATTATGGCCTCCGCCTCCGTCTTCACCGTTAAGCGCACATAACGAAACGTGCGATAAGTCATCGTTTCATAAGTATGCGCATTGCCGTCGGCAATTAGGCTGTCCTTGCGTCCCAGCCAATATTTATTTTCGATATCATTTCGATTACCCTTGTGATTGCTATTTTTAGTTGTAGTACTCAAAGGCTTCCTTTCGTAAAGTCCCTCAGCATAAGTCAATCCAATTTTGGCATCCTTTCCACCAGTAAAAGTTAATTGAGGATATGCATTGGTTAAGACCCCTTGATCGATCCAAAGATCCACTGAGCTATTAGCTGGAACTGTCATCGATTTTCCGTGAATCAAATCACCCTCCCCTTTGCGTATAGCAGCAAATCTTTGTGCAGTTAATTCCATGGCCGGAATGGAAGAAGGAGTTAACATCCAGCCGCGGGCATCGATGGAAGCCCCTTTCGTCAATCCAGGACCTAAAGATTTTGCGGAAATGAATGTGGACCAACCTTTCGCATATTCCTGTAATTCGCCAGCACCAGCCACATAATAGCCTGGAACACGTACGGCGAGTGGACTCACACCCATATTTTTAGCTACCTTCCAATCCATGCTGGTATTAAACACGGCTTGACTTGACTCGTCGGCCTGCAATATAAATCCCGTCGCATAAGAAATTTGGGCTTCTGACTTCCCTTTACCTTCATTCCAAACTAAGGCTTCGATCATGTTTTCTCCCGCCTTCAAAAAAGGTGCAATGTCAAGTGTCTCAAAATTCCAGAAATACAAATCCCCTCGTGCCGGGCCTGCGGATACCCACGTGCCATTGATATATAATTTATACCGATTATCTCCGGAAACGTGAATGATACATTTCGCTGGTTTTTCAGTCAGGGAAACCGATTTTTGAAATTTAAATACGCCGTAGTCTTTTAAGCCTTGCAGTGAATAGACACTATTGGGATTTTCCGCATAGGTAATCCAAGAGGCCTTCCAAGGCTTATTCCAAAGTTCGGGTTTGATTTGTTGCCCATAGGCCAAAGGGCCTGCTAGCAGCAAGAATAGGAGAAGTTTTTTCATAGGTTTAAAGTACATACGCGATACTTCGCGTCTAAAAAAAGAGACGCAACGTATTGCGTCTCTACATGATTTTATTTCTTTTTCTTCGGTTGCGCCATTTCCATGTAGTCCACAACCAAGCTACTCAAAGCTTTCACCCCTACTTGGAAATGACCTTCATCCAATTGGAAATCAGGTGTATGATGACCAGCTACTTCATCCGCCTTTTTATTATCTGGACGTGCACCTAAAAAGAAGAAGATTCCGGGAACCTTTTGTTGGAAGAATGAGAAATCTTCCGCACCCGTATGCGCCGGAATAAGACGTACCCGATCTTTGCCATTCACACCTTGCAGGGTAGGCAACATTTTATCTACCAATTCAAGATTGTTATAGGTCACCGGATATCCTGTTCCGATCGTCACATCAGCCTTCCCGCCACCACTTTCAGCAATGTTGGTTGCAATGTCATTGATTCGTTGGTGCACCAACTTACGTTGCTCCACCCCAAACGTACGAATTGTGCCAATCATGTGCGATGACTCAGGAATAATGTTTTGGCGAATACCACTGTGAATAGCTCCCACCGTTACGATCGCGGGATCCTCCGTAATGTTCACTGAGCGGGATACAATGGTTTGTAATCCCATAATTATTTGAGACGAAATGACAATCGGATCAATACCCGTCCAAGGATTCGCGCCATGTGCTTGCTTACCTTTTACCTTAATGTCCAATTGGTCTACTGCCGCCATGGTTGCTCCCGGCTTGTATTCAATAACTCCATTATCTGAACCAGCAGCAATATGCAATCCAAAAATGACATCTACTTTGGGATTCTCCAAAACGCCTTCCTTCACCATCAATTCTGCACCTGAAAGAACCATTTCTCCTTTATCATTGTAAACGCCCTCTTCAGCCGGCTGGAAAATAAACTTAACCGTTCCTGCTAAGTTGGCCTTTTCAGATGCTAAAATTTCAGCCACCGCCATCAAAATAGCCACGTGTGAATCATGCCCACAGGCATGCATGACACCTGTTTTTTGGCCATTGAACTCAGTTATTACTTTTGATTTGAAAGGCAAATCAACGCGTTCTGTAACTGGCAATCCATCCATATCGGCACGTAAAGCAACGACTGGACCAGGCTTTCCGCCTTTCAAAATACCCACCACACCCGTGCGAGCAACTTTTTCTTGGACTTCAATTCCCAAAGAACGTAAATGTGCAGCCACAATACCTGCCGTACGAACTTCCTGATTACCCAATTCTGGATGTTCGTGAAAGTCCCGACGCCAAGCGATGACCTTATCTTTCAAGGCATCTGCTTTTTGGGTAATACTTGGTTTTAATGATGATTGTGCAGAGACAAAAAATGGTGCTGCCAGTAAAGCGATGAGTGTTAGTTTTTTCATTTTAAAAATGTAGAGACGCGATACCTCGCGTCTCATTTTTAATAGACGCAAGTTATTGCGTCTCTGCTTTTTTCTAGACGCGAGGTATCGCGTCTCTACAATATTAGACGCGAGGTATTGCGTCTCGAATATTTATTTATACCCCCAACCACGCATGATGGCAATATTTTCCTTCATGCAATCCAATGGCTTTAACCCTTGGTATGACTCTTGCTCGATGATAAAGTGCTTCGTGCCTCCTTCTTTGTCGCCCAACTTCACTAAAGCTTGTACATCGATTTGGCCTGAACCTTTACCTAAGATTGTCGACTCGAATTTTTCATGACCTGCTTTGGAAGGAACTTCATCTTTCACGTGCATCGAAACAAAACGACCTGGGAATTTCTTCATTACCTCGGATGGAACGCCGCCACCATTGATCATATTACCTATGTCTAATTGTTGGGCTACTAATTTTGGATCCGTATTATTCAACATGATATCGTATAATAACTCTCCATCCAATTTCTCAGAGAATTCGAAATCATGGTTGTGGTAGCCGAAACGCATACCTGATTTATTACACAATTCACCCGACTTATTGAAAATATCCATGTATTTCAATAAAAGATTTTTGTCCTTACGAATACCCATATCGATCGACGGACTAATCACAAGCTCTTGTCCCATGACCGCCGCATCTTCGACCGTGTATTTCCACAAATCAGTGAAATCATTTTTTGCATCATCCCAATGTGCCTTACCCATAACGGTATGACCTGATGGCATTTTCATACCCAAATCATCGAGGCGCTTTTTAAATTCTTTGGCTTCCCAACCATAAAACTTACGGTTCATGTAATTCGCATGCTCTACGTACTTGTAGCCCATTTCTGCCAATGCGGTTAAGGTTCCTTGTGGATCCTTACGCATATCATCGCGAATGGAATACAATTGAATACCCACTAATTTCTTATATTTTACTGCGGCTAAACTTTGCAACGCGGGTGAAGCAAAGGCCATTGCACCTAGCCCAAAGGCTGAATTGCGCAAAAAGGAACGTCTAGATGTATTCATAAAATGATAGGTTTATTTTGAACTCCAAGCTACTCAATCTATTTCTATTTTACAAAAATCAAGTAACTTCGAAACATGATGCAACCACTCGCAGAGCGCATGCGCCCCATAACATTGGATGATTACATTGGCCAGGAAAAGGTCATTGGGCCGCAAGCACCTTTACGAAAAGCTATTGAAGCCGGCCATCTCCCGTCTTGCATTCTTTGGGGTCCTCCCGGAGTAGGTAAAACCACCCTGGCAACCTTACTAGCCAGCGCCCTAAAACGCACCATTTACACCCTTTCGGCCGTTTCATCCGGTGTCAAAGATGTCCGTGAAACATTGGAATTGGCGAAAAAGAACCGGATGTTCGAAGCACAATCGCCCATTTTGTTCATTGATGAAATTCACCGTTTTTCGAAGTCCCAACAAGATTCATTGTTGAACGCCGTCGAAAAAGGCATCGTCACCCTGGTAGGCGCCACCACAGAAAATCCTTCTTTTGAAGTTATATCAGCTCTTTTGTCGCGTTGTCAAGTGTATGTTTTGGAGGCACTGAATGACGTGCATTTACGCCAACTCATCGATAAGGCAATTAATACAGATAAATTATTTGCCAACAAATCCATCACGCTCAAAGAAACGGATGCCTTATTTCATTTTTCGGGCGGTGATGGGCGAAAATTGCTAAATCTATTCGAGTTACTGATTACGACGGAAGGGTCAAACGAAATAGATGTTACGAACGCCCTCGTGGCTGAACGCCTGCAAAAGAATCTGGCCCAATACGACAAAGACGGTGAGCAACATTACGACATCATTTCCGCGTTCATTAAATCAATACGCGGTTCCGATCCGGATGCTTCCGTGTATTGGTTGGCACGCATGCTAGCCGGCGGCGAATCACTTGAGTTTATCGGTCGGCGCTTATTAATCTTAGCCTCCGAGGACATCGGTTTAGCCAACCCGAACGCATTGTTATTAGCCCAATCTTGCTTCGATTCCATTCGGGTGATTGGCAATCCCGAATCCCGCATTATTTTGTCGCAGACGGTAATTTATTTAGCGACTTCGCCTAAAAGTAATTCAGCCTATAATGCCATTAATAAGGCGATGGCCTATGTGGAACAAACGGGAGATTTACCCGTTCCATTGCATTTGCGCAATGCACCCACCCGCATGATGAAAGATTTGAATTATGGCGCTGATTATAAATATCCACATGATTTTCCGGGACATTGGGTGGAACAGAATTACTTCCCAGAGGTGCCTAACCGCCCCGTTTTTTATAGTCCTTCGGAACAAGACAAAATTAATCGTGGCACTCCATCAAAATAAGTGCTCCACTTTCGTAAGAAATCTTTACGATACCATCTACGCTAGATTCATTACTAGAACTCGTTTGACTGCCCAAGCTTAACACAGGATGATCTAAATCATACACCAAACCCGTAGATTTTACTTGGTGAGCCTCCCCATATGGCATCAAGGAAATTGGGGTTTTTGCTGGATACCACTTCTCGAATGTAAGTGGCAATAAATAGGATGTTGAATAATCATCAAAGAATACAATCTTCAACTGCCGACCGAACCGAACCATAGAATGAAAGTTATTCAGCGTATGATCCATCCGTTTGCCTGATGCCCAAACGACGTTGACAGCGGGATAGCCTTCGGCCAACAAATATTCAAATGCCTTCTCTAAATCCGTTAAATTTTGATCGGGCGTATGTACTTTTTTCAACGGGTAATTACTGAAATCATCTTCATGTGTGTGGTCAAAATCACCCAACCACACATCCACTTTGATACCTAAGGAAATCACACGTTCCATTGCACCATCAAGCACAATGACCGTAGGCGACCATTCAAGTAATTGATCTAACATATCCATCGAACAGGCTTCCCCATTCGCGATAATTAGCGCAGGTTCTTGCTTGTCTCGGATGATGTGATGTGAGGACATATTAGGCGTTGAAATCGGATTTACCACCCGACTTGGAGATCAATTTGGTTTCTTTAATGACGATGCCTTTGGAAACGGATTTGCACATATCATAGACCGTTAAGGCTGCGATAGAGGCGCCAACGAGTGCTTCCATTTCGACACCGGTTTTAGCATCGAGCCGACAAATACACGTGATCACAATTTGCTCAGCCTGTACTTCCGTTTCGAATTTACACGAATCTAATCCCAAGGGATGGCATAAGGGTATTAGATCGGAGGTTTTTTTGGCAGCCATCGTGCCAGCTATAACAGCCGTTTGAAGGATGCTTCCTTTTTTGTTTTGCCATCCAGCCGCTTCGAAATGTTGGACAATTTCCGCACCTAAATACACAATGGACTGCGCTTTGGCTTCACGTACCGTTTCATTTTTGGCACTAACATCCACCATACCTGGGGTGCCATCAGCTTGTAGGTGAGAAAAATCAATAGACATATTCATTTCAAATTTAGCACACGAAAATACGGGAGATTTGGCAATTTTTAGCGAAATTTATCAAATACGTAAACCAACAAACATGATCAGCCCCATTGAAGCGATTGCCCTTTTAAAAAATATAACCATTCCATTCCGGACTGAAAAATTACCTCTAGCGAAAACATTGGGCATGAACTTGGCTGAAAAGATCGTAGCGGACCGTGATTTCCCTCCCTATGATCGCGTGATGATGGACGGAATTGCGGTTAAAGATATCACCGCTCCTACGTGGAAAATTGAAGGCATATTATTTGCTGGAGAACCGGTGAAAGCAATCAAAAAAATGGATGGCGCCTTGGAAATCATGACTGGAGCAACCGCTCCTAAAGGAACAGAAGCCATTATCAAAATAGAAGATCTCAGCATTGAGAAAAAAATTGCTACCTACATTGGCAAAACCCCACTTACGAAAGGTCAATTTATTCATACGCAAGGCATGGATGCTAAGGAAGGCTCTATCCTGGTGAAAAAACGGACAAAAATCGGACCGATCGAAATTGCCATAGCAGCAACGGTAGGTAAAGCGCACATCGAGGTAGAATCGAAACCGCATGTGCATATTTTCTCTACTGGTGATGAAATCGTAGGACTTCATGAAACGCCCGCGGTACATCAAATCCGCAGTTCCAATGTCATGATGATCAAGTCGGTTTTATTATCCAAAGGCTTTAAGGCGAACTCAAGCCATTTACCCGATTCGGCTGAAAAAATTAAGACTAACCTTGATAAAGTATTGGAGTCGAATGATATTATTTTATTGTCTGGGGGTGTTTCGGCCGGCAAAAAAGATTTCATTCCAGAGGTTTTAATTGAGGCTGGATTTGAAACTGTTTTTCATAAGATTGCCCAAAAACCAGGTAAACCGATGCTTGTGGCTACGCGACCAGACGGAAAAGTAGTCTTTGCATTTCCGGGCAATCCGATTTCCACATTAACATGTTTTTGGGTCTACTTCCTCCCCTGGGTATCTGGCGATTTTCCTGAATATGCAGAAAAAGAGATTAAGTTTTTACCCAAGCCTTCAGCCGAATTAGATCAATGGATTCCCGTAGAAAATGGCGAGACTGTTGCCCAAAATGGCTCAGGAGATCTGATTAATTGGTCCAAAGCGGACGGTTTGGTTTGGCAAAAAGCGGGGCAAAAAGACACGAGGCTGCCCTTTATTCCACTTAAATAAACGCGTATGGAACTGAAGCTTCATCAATTCGACTTGCCGCTTAAGCATACGTTCACGATTACACATGAATCTCGTGACGTACAGCCCACCCTCATTGTGGAGTTGACCTGGCATGGCAAAAGCGGTTACGGTGAAGCAACAGAAACACCCTATTACGGTGTCACTATGGAAAAAATGGTGGCGCAGGTGGAAAGTATCCGACACCTGTTACCACATGACATTCTTCCGCACCCCACAGATTTCTGGAAGATGCTATCCAAAACCTTGTTAGATGAGCATCCCTTCGCCTTGTGTGCGCTTGATGTCGCTTATTGGGATTTATGGGGCAAAACGCATCATAAACCTTTGTATGAAATTTGGGGATTGGACATCTCAAAAAATCCAATTACTGACTATACGATTGGTATGGATACCGTGAAAAAAATGGTTACCAAAATGCGTGAAATGCCATTCCCGCTCTATAAAATTAAACTAGGAACCGACGATGATTTAGAGATTGTCGAAGCCCTACGAAAAGAAACGGATGCCGTTTTCCGGGTCGATGCCAATACCGCTTGGTCTCCAGAACAAACGATTTACTTTGCGCCAGAGTTACAGAGATTGGGTGTTGAATTTATTGAACAACCCTTGAAAGCCGACAACTGGGACGGAATGAAGAAAGTTTTCAAGGAATCTGTTTTGCCCATAATTGCGGATGAGTCGTGTATTTTGGAAGAAGATGTGGCCAAATGTGCCGGCTATTTTCATGGGGTTAACATTAAACTCATGAAATGCGGTGGACTTACCCCAGCGTTGCGCATGATCAAAGAAGCCAAAAGCCTCGGACTTAAAGTGATGGTGGGATGTATGACTGAATCGACGATCGGTTGTTCGGCCATTGCTCAATTACTACCCTTGTTGGACTATGTCGACATGGACGGATGTTTACTCGTGGACGACCAAATCTCGCGCGGCATCACCATAGATTTTGGAATAGTACACTACGCGCAAACAGCTGGAACAGGTGCAGAATTAATTCGAAAATAATGTCCTACCAAATCCACGAAAATCACATACCGGAGCGCCTTGTTTCATTCGAGGGCAAAGAGTACCGTTGGCTGGGAGGCACCAACTACCTAAATATCGGCACCCATCCCCTATTTCAAGAAAAATTACAGGAGGGGATTCGAATTTTCAGTCAAAATTGGGGCAGTTCCCGATTGAATAATTTCCGCATGGATGTGTGGGAAAATTTGGAAGCAGTTTTAGCGAAACGCTTTCGCGTAGAAGCTGCGGCGCTCTGCAGTTCTGGACTTTTGGCGGGTCAAACAGTCATGCAATATATAGCTCAAAATTATCCCGATTCCGAGATTAGCTTGGCTCCGAAAACCCATCCAGCTTTATGGCGCCATCCGCTTAGCCCTGCGCCAGGTACATTTGCTGATTGGAAAAAAGATACGCAAATACTTTGCATGGATGGTATAGGTTCACCGTGGGTGGAAGAATTTCTGACGGGATTTGAACAAAAGTTGTCTCCAAATCAAACATTGATCGTTGACGAAACGCACCGACTAGGAATCGTTCCCGTACACATAAATACTCCGGCTCAATTGATTCAGACAAGTTCATTATCAAAGGCTTTTGGGATTCCTGCTGGTATTATTTTAGGTTCAAAAGATACGATCGACTCGATAAAAAAAGACCCCTTTTGGATTGGGGCATCGCCTGCAAATCCCGCTTATGTGTATGCCTGTTTGCATGCACAAGAAGCGTATGATGAGCGCGTTATATTATCGTCTGAACTAGCGAAAGCTTTTACCAAAAATGCTTCCTATGTACATGTTGTGCCAAATTATCCCGCATTCAGTTCTGATAATCCGGCAATTTTTGACCATTTAAAATCCCATGGATTTTTATGTAATCAGTTCGCATATCCTCATCCTCAGTCGGCGCCGCTATGTAGAGCCATTCTTCCTTCATATTTAAATATGCAGGATATTGAAGAACTAACTCAAGCCCTCAGCACCTATGAAAACGCTTAAAGGAATACTGCTACTTACCTTACTTGCTAGTACATACATTCAGGCACAAGACCAGGTTATTGAACAGTTATTGAAGGCAAATCCAACCTATTTCAAACAGTTAACAGATAATCCCGCTAAATACCGCTTACAGATTTTATACACGCAAATCGACCGGGATGTTGATAATAAGCCCAAATTTACCACGCATGCGTATCGGGTAGATGCGAATGAATATTTCTATCCGGCGAGTACGGTGAAATTGGCTGCCAGTGTATTGGCTTTGGAAAAAATCAATCAACTGAAGATTGATAAAAATACAACTTTTCAAACCTTGAAAAATAGGCCCACACAGCTAGAAGTTTTACACGACACGAGCGCAGCGAATGGATTTCCGAGTATTGCGCATTATATCAAAAAGATCCTTTTAGTTTCTGATAATGAAGCATATAATCGCTTGTATGAATTTTTGGGGCAAAAGAATTTCAATAAAATAATGGCTAAAAAAGGATTTGAGGGTGTTCGATTGACGCATCGCCTTCAGACAAGCATTCCTTTATTAGAAAATCAATACACGAATCCGGTGCAGTTTGTGAATGATCAGGGGAAGGTAATTTGGCGTCAAAAAGAACAGTTTAACAAAAAGCAAATTCAATCTCCGAATCCCCTGCAAACCATACTCGGAAAGGGTGTAATGAATGATTCTGGTCGGGTGACCATGCATCCCGTTACGTTTGGGTTTAAGAATGCATTTCCTTTACAGGCCCAACATGATTTCTTGAAACGATTAATGTTCCCGGCATCGTTTGTAGCCAAAGATCGATTCAAATTAACTGATGAAGATTATCGCTTTCTGTATCGATATATGTCAGAATACCCTACCGAGTCCAAAAAGCCTTCATATTCAGCCGACAGTACCATCGGACCTGCCTATTGCAAGTTTTTATTATACGGTGGGGATAAACATGCGCCGCTTAATCCGGATGTGCGAATTTTCAATAAAGTAGGTGATGCCTATGGATTCTTATTGGACAATGCCTATTTCGTAGATTTCAAGCATCAAGTAGAATTTATGGTCACTGCCACGATCTATTGCAATGAAGATGAAATTTTTAACGATGACAAATACGAATATGATACCGTAGGCTTTCCGTTCTTTAAACACTTGGGAGAGGTAATTTACCAATATGAGTTAAATCGGCCTAAATCAAATCTCCCAAACCTGGATCATCTAAAATTTACGTATTCAGATTAAATCAGGCTGGCTGATTCGCATTTTTATATGAATAAGCCAAAACGATTACGCCAAAAAGTACGGCGGGAATGGAAAGAATTTGACCCATATTTAATGTCAAATTATTTTCAAATGAGCTTTGATTTTCTTTCAGGAACTCATAAAAAAACCGGAGTGTAAAGAGTACTATCATAAAATAGCCGGTCATCAGGCCCTCTTGAGTAGCTTGCTTCTTTTTCGACCAAAACCACATCAAAACGAAGAAAATAACGAGGCATGAAAGCGCCTCATAAAGCTGAGATGGATGGCGCGCCAATACCAGATTAGGATCTCCGTAAGGATTAAACTCGGTATCTTTTAAAAATTTAAATCCCCAAGGCAGTTCTGTGGGTTTACCAATAATCTCCGAATTCATCAAATTACCCATCCGAATACAGAAACCAGCAAACGCGACGGCAGGTGTGATACGATCTGTGATGTACAGATATGATTGACCTGGGTTTTTTCTCGCGTACAGGTAAAAAGCCGTAAACAAACCGATTCCAGCACCATGCGAAGCTAGACCAGAAAACGGAGGCGTAATCATCTGAATAAAAAAGCGAACGGGATCAGCTTGCAACAAGGGGAATTCATAGAAAAAATAATGTCCTGCGCGCGCACCTACGATGGTGGCAACCATGGTGTACATGAGCAATTGATCTGCCTGATCAGTAGATTTACCTTCCCGCTTAAACATGTAGCTAACGATTTGGAATCCGGCTAAAAAGGCAGATGCAAAAAACAAACCATACCAGCGTACTGGGAAACCAAATAAATCGATTATGGTCGGATCAGGACTCCAAGAAATAGAAGCAAACAACATGAACGTTTGGTTTAGACGCTCAAAAATAACGGAAAATTTAGGATTTAGCGCCCTACTTTTTTAACGATTACCTGAATTGTCTTTTTAATGACCTTTGCTGGATATAGGCGAGTAGGCAATCCTAAAGCCAGGACAGATTGACTGAGTAAGAAAAAAGTAGCGACAAGAAGTAAAACTTTGACTTTCATAGCTGTTGATATGTTCTATTGGCAAAACTATAAAAAAATATAGTACTTTGCAATACAAGGTACTGTGTATGCTGAAAAAAAATAATTCGGCAAGCTAGATGCATGAATCACTCGAACGGTTGCATGCTGGTTCCTTGCGAAATATGTTGTGGATGTGCACGTTTTACACTTATTTTGAGGCTTATGCAAGAGATCGAGCCTTCCTTTCAATGGGAATCCCTGTACAATGCGGCGCATGATAAAAAATCGCCATTTTATGGTCGCTCCTATTCACAAACGGAATATGAGCATGACATCTATGGGTACTACATTCATCCCTTGTGGGATGAAATAGATTCGGAGACTTTGTATTGCAAAATTCTTTATAGCGATTACCATATGCAATTCAGCATCATTGAGTTGTTTGGTGAATGGAATGACACCTTGCATAATGACATTATGCTATTCAAGCGCCAAGTTATCGATCATTTACTCGCTGCTGGCATCAAACATTTCATCCTATTGGGAGAAAATGTATTCAACTTTCATGGCAGTTTTGAGGATGATTATTATGCGGAATGGTTTGAGGAGGTTGAAGATGGCTGGATTGCAGCCTTACAATTTGCCCCCTTTGTGGAAGAGGAATGGAAAAAATATCACGTGGATTATTACATCAATTTTGGAGGAAATTTAAATGTACCCCAATGGCGCACCTTGAAACCGGAGGTGCTTTTTGCGGGTGTCCAACATATTTTAGCGCGTCGGTTAAACTAAAATTTTGACCTTCAGGACAATAATTTACCAATCAAATCCTAACTTGGGAATTCAAGTTATAAACAACCTATGAAAAAACTAACTCTACTACTGATGCTCGCTGTTTCCTTTGGCACATTAGCTAAAAAACCAGATTCTCGTTACTATGAAATGCGTATTTACTATTGCCACCCTGGCCGTTTGGATGCGTTGATTAGTCGGTTTACCAACCATACCACCAAGATTTTCGAAAAACACGGAATGACGAATGTGGGCTATTGGATCCCAAATAATAACACCGAAAATGCTTTATACTACATCCTTTCTTACCCAAGTCAGGTGGAACGTGATTCTTCGTGGAAGCGTTTTGGCCGGGATCCAGAATGGAAAGAAGTCGCTAAAAAATCGGAAGAATCCGGAAAGATTGTTGCCAAGGTGACGAGCATTTTCATGCAAGCAACTGATTTTAGTCCACAAATCAAGCCATCGAAAGCTGCGGAGGATCGGACGTTTGAAATGCGCACATACACTGCCATGCCAGATAAATTACCTAATGTGTTAGCTCGCTTCAGAAATCACACAACCAAATTATTCAAGAAACACGGCATGGATAACATTGCTTATTTTACGACCATTCCAAAAGATGGATCACCAAGCAAGTTATTGTATTTCCTTGCGCACAAAAGTGAAGCAGCTGGAAAAGCGAGTTTTGATGCATTCCGTTTAGACCCCAAATGGCTGGCTGTCAAAGAAGCCTCAGAGAAGGACGGTAAAATTGTGGACAAGGTAGAAACTATGTACATGAGCCCGACGAATTTCTCAACTATACGATAATATTCTATCTTTGCGCAGATTTACATCTGCGCAAAGAAATATCGTGTACAAGACTCAAATAGATTATAGTTATCTGGATAAAGACCTTTTTGGTAAACCATATACCCCAGAAAATCCCAAATTAAGTATTTGTTTAATTACATATAAGCACGCGGATTATATTCGAAATACGCTAGACAATATTTTAAGCCAAGAAGTTAATTGTGCGTATGAAATATTGATTGGAGAAGATTGTTCCCCAGATAAAACGGGTGAAATCATTGCAGAATATGCATTAAAATACCCCGATAAAATTAAAGCTTATATACGTTCAAAAAACGTAGGAGCAAAAACAAATTCGTTACATTGTTTTCTTCAATGCAAAGGGGAGTATATTGTCTTAATTGAAGGAGATGATTATTGGTCAGATAATTCAAAATTACAAACCCAAATAGATTTTCTTGATGCAAATGCTAATGCATCCGCTTGTTTTCATAATGCCGAGATTCTTTACGACGATGGAAGTGGCCGAGAAAATGAATTGATAAATAACGACAATCAACCGTTATGGACATATACAGAAGACTTTTTGGCAGAAAAAGAGACTTGGTTCATGGCTACAGCGAGTGTCATGATGCGCCGAAAATACGTATCTAAAATCCCTAATTGGTTTGTGAATTGCAAAAGTGGTGACATCCCCCTTTATTTCATTTTAGCTGAAAAAGGACCCATTGGCTACATCAACAAATGCATGTCGGTGTATCGCAAAAACCTAGGTGGACAAAGTTTCACCGACAATACTAAATCAAAAGAATTTATTCAAAATCGCATGTTCATGTATTCAAAAATAAATGAATACACCGCTTTCAAATACAATCAGGCGATACGAAATATCTTAGGCGAGTATCATCTTTTATTAATCAATTGCCTGGAACATAAATCAGCGCCAATCAAAAAGATATATCACCTTTTTGTCGCCTATTTTATGTTCAATGAGTTAAGTTTCAGAAAATTCAAATGGCTCGTACGTGACAACCTGATTAGCACTGAAAGCACGTTGGCTTACCTCAACTTCCGAAGCAAAATAAACCGCTTGATTGGTAGATAAACAGCTTTTTTAGAGATTTGGAATTTTGAGCAAAAAAAGGCAATTTTATGCCAAAGCACTTTGCTTAAACCTATTCCCTATGAAACTAAATTACGCGCCGCTATTGATCGCGGTTTCCTGCATAAGCATGCTGGGAATCAGTGCCTTTCAAGTTAAATCAGTACCTAGTCTAGCGATTAGCCCCGATTCATTGAATCAATTTCACGCCAATTTAGTCGTACACCCCGAAGTTCAAATCACCACATTCGCCACCGAGCCGATGTTGAAAAATCCCACCAATATGGACATCGACTCCAAAGGTAGGGTTTGGATAACAGAAGCATATAATTACCGACCTGCCATAAGCGGCAATCCCACGAACCCAAAAGGTGATCGCATCTTAATTTTAGAAGACACGAATGGCGATGGTGTAGCAGATACTCAGAAAATATTTTATCAATCACCCGAGCTAAATGCTCCACTGGGCATCGCAGTACTTGATTCCATGGTTATTGTATCACAGAGCCCCTACATGTGGAAAATGTTTGACGATAATCGTGATGGCGTGGCCGACCGAAAAGAGATACTATTTCAGGGCATTGGTGGCGAACAACATGATCATGGTGCGCATGCCTTTACCTTTGGACCTGATGGTAAATTGTATTTCAACTTTGGTAATGAGGGGAAGCAATTACTAGATGCCAAGGGCAAACCTGTCCTTGATCAAGATGGAGATGCCATCGGACCCGCAAAGTATAAGCAAGGGATGGTATTTCGTTGTAACCTAGACGGATCACAAGTCGAATGCCTGGGACACAATTTCCGAAATAACTTTGAAGTTGCCGTTGACTCATACGGGGCACTTTGGCAATCCGATAATGATGATGACGGAAACAAAGGTGTACGAATTAATGCCATATTCGAGCATGGAAATTATGGCTATACGGATGAAATGACCGGAGCGGGATGGTCAGCCAATCGCACCAATATCGAATCTGAAATACCCTTGCGCCACTGGCATTTAAATGACCCAGGGTCCATGCCTAATTTACTACAAACTGGATCAGGATCGCCCACGGGCATGCTCATTTATGAAGGAAATTTATTGCCTCCTGTATTTCAAGGCCAAATGCTTCATGCAGACGCAGGACCCAATGTTGTTCGCGCCTATCCTGTCAAACCGAAAGGAGCTGGATTTGAGGCTAGTGTGGTTAATCTGATTGATGGTTCGAAAGATCAATGGTTTCGTCCTGCCGACGTAACCGTTGCACCTGATGGATCCGTTTTTGTGGCCGATTGGTATGATCCAGGCGTAGGCGGACATCAAGCAGGAGACCAAACAAAAGGACGAATTTACCGCATTGCACCTAAAGGACACGCATATCGCGTACCCAAACTAGATTTAACAACTGCATCTGGAGCACTGGCAGCATTGAATAACCCTAATTTAGCTACGCGTTATCTTGGCTACCAAAAATTAAAGCAATTGGGATTAGTAGGTCTAGAAGAGGCTTACGCGACCGAACAAAATCCTCGCTTAAAAGCGCGTGCACTGTGGATGTTAATTCAAGGTCCAAAAGGATCGAGTTACCTTGAAAAAGCCATTCAGGATTCAAATCCTGACTTCCGCATGTTGGGCATTCGTGCCATGAAACGACTGCCATTCGCAAACTGGTTAGCGCACGCTCAAAAACTACAAAATGATGCCAATCCACAAGTAAGACGCGAATTAGCTATTGCCTTACGTCACATTTCAGCACCCGAAGCGGATGCTATTTGGACCAAGTTAGCTTTGCAATATAAGGAAGGCGACCGCTGGTATTTAGAGGCTTTAGGTATTGGAGCAGATGGAAATTGGGACCAACGTTTCGATGCCTATGCAGCTGCTAACCAATTAAATCGTGATGTGGTTTGGCGTGCACGCACGACGAAATCTGTACCTCAATTGATTGCCTATGTACGTGAGGCGAAACCATTAACTGAAAAATTACGCTATTTCCGAGCCTTTGATTTTGTACCGTGTAATGAAAAATCGGTCCAATTAATGCAGCTTATCAATGAGTCCATGCAAAAGGAACCTGCGCTGGCGATGGTTGCTTTACGTCATATTTCGACTGAATACATCCAGCAAAATCCCGCTGCACGTAAGACCGTTATAAGCATGTTGGCAAAGATTGAAGGAAATGAATATCTGGAATTGATCGAGAAATATAATTTGACTGAGATGGCCCCCAGCCTACTTAAAGATCTTTTGGCAGGGAAAAATAGCCGGTCTACCGCTAAAGTCATCTATGCCTTAAACAGAGGTGATTTGATCCAAAAACAATTTACGTCAGGAACCAATGCGCAGAAACGAGCGATCATTGAGGGAATTAGATGGCAAGGAAACAATGAAAGTCTGAACCTACTTTTTCGCGTGGTGAAACAACCCACTTACGAGCTTTCCGTCCGTCGGGACGCAGCACGTGGATTAGGCAATTCATATCCAAATGGAGAAGACTTAGTTTTGAAATCGCTTAAAAATAAAGAAATCCCAACGGAGCTGATTCCATCCGTCGTTGAGTCCGTGAGTAAAGCGTGGCGGAAAGGTGTACGCTTGGAAGCAAACGGATATCTAACCGGAGCGCTAGCGCAATCAAAAACCAAACACCCACCATTAAATGATTTGTTAACCAAAAGAGGCGTGATCGCTTTGGGGAAAAAGGTATTTGTTGACCAGTGTTCGATGTGTCATCAGGTTGACAATGAAGGAATTGATTTTGGGCCTAAATTATCTGAAATAGGCTCAAAATTATCACGGGAAGGCATGTATATGTCGGTGTTACACCCAAATGCTGGAATCGGTTTTGGCTACGAAACATTTGAAATCATCACCAAAAAGGGAGATACCTACCAAGGAATTATCGTTTCCAAAAATGAAACAGATATACTGATGCGCCTACCGGGAGGCGTCACGCAAAACTTTAAAACATCGGCACTAAAATCAGTTAAGCAATTGCCAAATTCCATGATGCCTGAAGGACTGGCGGATGGCATGTCGACACAAGAATTAGTTGACTTGATGGAATACTTAAACACACTAAAGAAAAAATAAAATGGATCGCAGACATTTCGCTCAGCTCTTAGGAGCTGGATTTTTAACGACAGGCTTGACTCAATCAGCACAAGCAAAATCAACAGCACAAGCACCTTTTGCTTTAAAATACGCTCCCCATTTTGGCATGTTTCAGCAACATGCAGGAAAGGACGAAATTGACCAGTTAAAATTTATGTACAATATGGGCTTTCGGGCACTGGAAGACAATGACATGATGGGAAGGTCTGTTGAAACGCAAGTAAAAATTGGCGAAACGCTAGCGCGCCTTGGTATGGACATGGGTGTATTTGTGATCAAATTTGATGGGTTTTTCGATAAATCACACATGACCACTGGCGACAAAGCATGGACCGACATGTTTCTACAGGCTTGCCACAAAGCTGTTGAGACCGCTAAACGCGTTAATGCCAAATGGGCTACCGTGGTTCCCGGCAATTTTAGTCGGCAATTACCCATGGGCATTCAAACAGGCAATGTCATTGAAGTACTGAAAAGAGGAGCTGAAATCTTAGAACCCCATCGCTTGACGATGGTGTTAGAACCATTGAGTGACAATCCAGATTTATTTTTACGTTATTCAGATCAAACGTACAGTATTTGCAAGGGCGTAGGAAGTCCATCTTGCAAAATCTTATTTGATATATATCACATGCAACGGAATGAGGGCAATTTGATTGCCAACATGAATCGGTGTTGGGACGAAATTGCCTACATCCAAATAGGCGATAATCCTGGTCGTAAAGAGCCAGGAACCGGTGAGGTGAACTATCAAAACATATTTAAACACCTGAAGACAAAAGGATATCAAGGTGTATTAGGCATGGAACACGGTAATTTCTACCCGGGAAAAGAGGGTGAATTGAAATTAATTGAGGCTTACCGCAAGGCAGACCTTGTCTAAATCAGTTTTTATTTAGATATTAGCCTAATTATTTAATAAACCCCATGGAAGCAGCATTCAAAGCCATAAATGACCAAACGCGGCGAGAGATCTTACAATTATTAGTGGATGGCCCGCGCAACGCAGGTGAAATTGCAAAGCAATTTCAAATGACCAAGCCAAGCATATCGCATCATTTGGATTTACTCAAACAAGCTTCGTTGATTTTAGCTGAGAAAAAAGGGCAATTCATTCTTTACTCACTAAATAAAGAGGGTTTTACCCAAATTCATCATTGGTTTCAAGGCTTTGCCACCCACTTTGAATTCCCTAAACCAAAAATCAGATTATAAAATAAAAACGGTATTTTTGCCCAAAATATAGATACGTATGTGCGCTCAACTTGCCCCATCATTTTCATTTCTTGCTTCAGAAATTCCATCTGATTTTATCGGCCTAGGCGTAATTCAATTACCTCCGCGTAATTTCTTTCAATCGATAGGTGATTATTTTGCAGAAAAATCAGGAAAACAACGTATTTCTTTCATGGCGATTGGGGCACATGAAATCAAAAAAATCCATACCCAAGGGTCGAGTATACTCGAGTCCACCAATATCCCTAAAAATTTAATTGAATCGATTTCATTCCGAGAAGATAAAACCTCAGATGGATTAGTGGGTATCACGCACATAGACATCGTTGAATGTATTTCCGTAGACAAAAAAGGAAATAAAAAAATTAAGTCGCATTACTTTAAATTGATGCCTGCATTACTTGGGGAAAACACGACGCCCATTCAAAATGTGACTGAAATAACGGCAGCACACACCTCCAAAAAGGCAATCATTGAGACATTAACTGCTTGGGAAGCAGCCATAGAGGCCTAATTATTCCATCTCTTTTTGAACATCTAAATCCAATAAATCCTTGGATTTAAACGCCACAATAGAGACTAAGACGAGCGTAGCACAGGCGCCCAAAATCACAGAGGGAACCGTGCCAAAAAACTTCGCAGCCACCCCCGATTCAAAAGCACCCATTTCATTCGACGTACTCACAAAAACGCCATTAACCGACGACACGCGTCCTCGCATCTCATCCGGCGTGAATACCCGTAAGACCGTCTGGCGAATCACCACACTGATTGAATCAAATGCCCCTGTAAAAAATAGGGCAACGACCGAAATCCAGAAATTAGTTGATAATCCAAAAACAAACGTAGCCAATCCAAAGCCAGCAATCGCCAATAATAAATTTCGCCACGCATGCTTCAGCGGTGGAAAATAAAGCATAAATAACATAGTCAATACAGCTCCCACCGATGGCGCCGCACGAAGTATCCCCAAACCCTCCGCACCTACATGTAAAATATCTTCCGCATACACCGGTAAAATCGCGATAACTCCACCAAATAACACCGAAAACAAATCAAGTGATATCGCATATAAGATGATTTTGGTCTTAAATACATAGGTGATCCCCTCTCGCAAACTCAACCAAATTGAATCATGCTGTGTATTTTTAGGTGGAATAGGCCGACTCTCTATAAAAAATAGGCAAGCCATCACAATCAACAAAAACACAATCACCGTAATCAACGAGCCCGCTAAACCTGCATAGGCATACAAAAATCCAGCAGCACCCGGTCCTAAAATCGAACCCAATTGCCAAAACGAACTATTCCACGTAGCCGCATTCGCAAATACTTCCTTAGGAACTAAAAATGGATTCAAGGACGATGCGGCAGGACTGAAAAATCCCTTCGCTAACCCGATCAAAAAGATGACAAAATAAATAGCATAAATATGGAAATTAGCATCCTGCGTATCCAATTGTAAGGCAGAATACAACAATAAACATGAACCAAGAATAATCACCAACAATGAATTTTGCATGATTTTCTTCTTATCCCGATTGTCGGCAAAATGCCCTCCAAACAATACCAATGAAATATATGGAACCGCTTCAGCCAAGCCAATTAAACCCAAAGCCAGCGGATTATGTGTCAAATGATAAATTTCATAAGCTAAAATCACCTCTTGCATCAATAAGGCAATCGTGAAAAATGTATTTCCCGTTACATAAGCCCTAAATTCCGGGAAACGCAAGGCCTGATAGGCATCTTTATTTTTAAAATAGTTCATATACGAAATATATAACGGGACTTATAAAAGCAAGTTCACCAACCCACCGATACTGCAAATTGGGACTAAAATAATAAATCCCCACATGAATCCCCTGAATTATCGCAAGACAGATAGCAAGCTCCCATCCAAAAAACCAGCAAATACTAGGTAAAATAGCCATCAAAGCGAATTGAAGGTATATGAATATGGTACGAAATTTCAATTTACCTTCTAGCCAGGAAAATAAAGACAAATTCATGAGGGCCAACAAGACCACATGAATGAATAAAAGCCAACTAAACTTTCCAGCCGCATAACTAGGCAAAAACAAACCTGCAGCATAGAGCAGCGAAGTAAATAATTCCTTCGGCAACCAGATGCGATCCCAATACCTCAAAATGGACCCATAAATCACCATACCTATAGTTAGGCAAATACCTAAACGAATTAAATCGGCCGAAAGAAAGGCTAACAAATACCCCAAGCAAATAAGCAAAACCAGTAAAAGTCCACGAACAAATAACGGATAGCGATCGTGAAACAAATGAATTGAATCGGAAGGCCTGTGAATACTATTATCTAATTGCCGATCAGCTAAATAAAAAATCCAAACGGATATACCCAAGACCAATTGCTCAGACCAAGGCTGCATACCTCCCACCAACACGTTCCAAAGCATCGCCTGCATGACTATCGCGCCAAAAACAACATCCAAACTACTGATATGGAATATCCTAAAAAAGCGCATCCTTGCTTTTCTCGACGTGAATTTCATCTCCTACTGACAATCTCCCTAGTACTACCGGAACGGCTTGTTGGCCGAAATACACCTTATTTTCCATTTTTCGAAACGTACTCAATGCCGCCAGCATAGTTTTATCTACCTCTCCCGTTGACGGGTCCACATTGACCAGTTGGCACCGCGCACATGGCTTCGCTCCCATCAAACGCACAGACCCCAGTGAAAACTTGGACCACGTATCTTCTTCAAAAGCTTCAACACCCGAAATAATGATATTGGCTCGAAAACGCATCCAGTCAAATGAAGATCCCAATTGGCGTTCCACAGCTTGATAGGAAGCTTCGGAAGCGACTAAAATAGGAAGCGAATCAGCAAAAGAACTTTGCTGAGATCCTTGGGTTTGGTATTTAGCTTGAATTTCGCGCGGCGCCTCCGATTGAATCTGAACCAGTCGAACCGACTCCTCCAGCAAGTCAGAAAACCAGGCAGAAATACCATCAGCCACTTCACGAACACGAATATCATCATCCCATAAAGTCACATCCACCCAATCACCCAATACGGGATTAACAGCTAAAACACGATGATTTTGAGTTACTTGGTCCATGATTAAATAATCCGACCCATATAATTTCAACGCAAATCGCGTCAAATCTGGACGTGTCCGCTGCGTAATAAATTGACCTGAGTCTGACACCAACATGAACCGTCGGTCCCCAACCAAACCCAACGCATCCACCTCAGCCTGCTGCAATGCAACGGGACCGAGTGATTTTATAGGAAAAA
>JACCDW010906344.1_pt1 | contig 25115 bp, 25 predicted proteins | sample 7449781 | NCBI WGS metagenome assembly JACCDW01 (sample SAMN15323449, study PRJNA562643) | freshwater metagenome | isolation source: river surface water | place: USA:Blue River Watershed | collected 2017-08-18
CAGGAGCGGTGGCAGTCACAGAGCCGGCTACGAGCAACGCAGCGAGAAGTGAGAGCGAGACCTTACGTAACATGAAAACCTCCATTGATATGTGGCAATGATATCTACCGGCTACTTACTTTCTGCGCACTTAAACGGTGAAAAGCGTGTGAATTTACCTCTGTTTAGTGCGGAGGGACATCCCCATCTTGCGAACCGTTCGTCTCGGCGCAATCGCAATGATCAGACGCAGCAACTTATATTGCCAGCCAGGGATGCTGATTGCCTTGCCCTTCACTGAATCGGCCCATGCCCGCTTTACCAAGAAATCACCATCGAGCCACATGAACTTTGGAATTGCACCCATCTTCATGCCAGCGCGCTGATGAAATTCGGTGCGGACAAAACCAGGATTGAGCGAAGAGACCCGAACATTTGTCGGCGCAAGTTGAGTGTGAAGTGACTCTGACATCACTGTCAGATATGACTTTGCTGCACTGTAATGACCACCTGCAATAAATGCTGCAGTCGATGAAACATTGATGACGACTCCCGAGTTTCGTTTACGCATCTGTGGCAAGACAGCATGCATCAGCCGCATGGGGGCGCGAACCAATACATCTAGCACCTGCTCTTCATCTTTGATCGAGCTCGATAGAAATGACTGGTTAAGACCAAAGCCCGCATTATTGATGAGAACTTCAATCTCATGCAAAGCAATGTAGGCCTCAACTTTTTCACAATCAGTGGCGAGATCTGCAGCAAGGACTTCTACTTCAATTCCATAGTTCTTACGTAAGAATGCTGCACGTTCTTCCAACTTATCAAGCGTACGAGCATTGATAATTAAGTTGTAACCCAGAGACGCTAAATGACGAGCAAAAGCATCACCGATGCCAACGGTGGCACCGGTGATTAACGCCCACTTCTTCGACATTTATAGAGCCAACCCTGCAGGATCTTCATCCCGGATATGCCAACTGCTTCCGTAATCTGCGATGAGATCAAGGAAAGGTTTTGGTTCTAACCACTCTGGTCCAACAACGCCGACCGGCTTCCAAGTGCCGTTAGCGATTAGCTCCATTGCAATTACTGGATTGATTGCGGTCTGCCATACAACTGCTTGATCGCCATAGTTATCCATCGACCATTTGTTATCTACAACGTTATAGATATAGCAGGCGTAAGGCTTTCCCTCTTTATCGAGTCCTTGGATATGTGCGCCGGCACAAGTTTTGCCGTGCATCATCGGCCCAATCTTTGCAGGATCTGGTAGGAGTGACGCTAAGAAATCACGTGGCGCAATCTCCATACCGCGATAATTAACCTTCTCCTTCTTTGATAGACCTAAAGCATGAATGGTTTTCAGTTTTTCAATGAAGTCATTGCCGAGCCCATATTTAAAAGTGACCTTCTTTGCATTTACCTTCTTTGGAATCAGAACAACTTCTTCATGCTCTACATCTACGCACTCAACTGGTCCGATACCTTCAGGGAAGTCAAAGGTAACGCCACCGGTGAATGGCTTTGCAGTGTGATAGCTACCGTTCTCCCAGATCAATGGTGGATTAAGGCATTCTTCAATAGTTGTCCAAATAGAGAACGATGGCGCAAACTCATAACCATCAACAGAGAGGTTTGAACCATCGAGAATTGTCACCGCATCAATTGAGTTAAAGAGGTAATCCTGAGCGTAACGAGCGAAGATATCGCTCATGCCTGGCTCGATTCCAATACCAACGAGTGCATATTTGCCGCTCTTCTCCCAATCACCTGCTTGAGCAAATTGCTCATCACCTAACATCACGCCGACTTTATTAAATGGATCTGTTGGGTGCGCAGTAGAGAGAGACATCGCCATGTCTATGTAGTTAACGCCAGCGTTCTTTGCCGCGTTAAAAATATTCATCACAAAGCGTGGGTCAACTGCGTTGACGACTACATCTGGGGCAACTTTACGAATGAGCCCTTCAAGCGCCACCAGATCGCCGGCATCCACCTCCACTGCAGTAAATCGTGGGTCTTGGATCTTTGAAGCGACAGCGTTTGCACGGGCAAAGTCGTAATCTGCAATCACTAATTCAGTGATAAATGATTTACGGGATGCGATATTTGCAATTGCGCTGCCAACTCCGCCTGCGCCGATAACGAGCGCTCTCATGGAATGGCCTTTCGTACGTATTAAGAATCCTATTTGGACTCTAAGAATCTGGTGATTCAGGGGAAGGTTACCGATGCAATTTACCTTTGCCAAGCACATTAGACTTATGTTCATGAGCCAGAAGCCACATCCATTGCAAGCATTCATGACTTCGCATGCTGGCATGCGTCGAATGCTCAATATCTGGCCGCCCTTCTTTTTCTCAGGAATTTCGATACTTGAAATATCAAAGGATTTTCGTCACGTAAAAGTACGGCTTAAGAAAAAGATGCTTACTTCTAATTATGTGGGCACTCTCTTTGGTGGCTCACTTTTTGCAATGACGGATCCTTTTTACATGGTGATGGTGATGAAAAATCTTGGATCGGGATATATCGTCTGGGATAAGCAAAGCGAGATTGATTACATCTCACCAGGAAAGAGCACTGTTTATGCAGAGTTCAACATCTGGGATACAGATTTAGAGGAAATCAAGCGGGAAGTCGCTAACTCTGGAAAGTATCTCAAGTGGTTTGAGGTGGATATCAATTCAAGTGATGGCACACTTGTAGCTAAGGTAAAGAAGCAGATTTACATCCGTAAGAAGGTTTAAGTTTCGCTGGTATTGTGCGCGAATTCCCAACAGGTCCTAGTAGCTCAGTGGATAGAGCAACCGCCTCCTAAGCGGTAGGTCGCAGGTTCAACTCCCGCCTAGGACACATATTGCTTATTAAATACTGATGTGCGAGGTATTAACTTTAATTTATTAGTTTTATATTCTAAAACGCTGATAATTATTCTATTCTATTGGAATGTACATGAAAGTGTTTTTACTCGTCGCACTAATACTTGGGCAAATGCATCCAAGTGTCGCGGCTGTGAAAGCTGGCGATAAATGTTCCAAAATTGGTTATATCGCTAAGTCAAAGAGTACGAGTTTCATCTGCGTTAAATCAGGAAAAGTAAATCGCTGGGCTAAGGTAAAGCCAACCCCGGCACCAACGCCTTCACCAACACTCACAAAGAAACCAGAACCTACTTACTTAGAACGGTGGAATACAACCGGATCACAAGCTCTCATCCCATTCGATGCTATCAATCGAGAGCAGTCTTCACAGTTTAAGAAGGTAGATTTTATCTGGAAGGTATCCGAGAGAGTTCCAGGTGAAATCAGTTCAGAAATTCAATCTCGTTATGCAGCCACCTCTGCATTCTGGAGCTCATATACAAAGTTTGATTTCTCTGTTCAAGTGATTATTGGTGATCTTGATGATATTGAATTTATTTGTAAGTGGAGAAGTTCGCACTTGGGAATCGGACAAGGAAATTGCAATACCAACTTTCGCACAGATAAAACTCGAGACTGGGATGCTCACACAACTCAGTTTGCTGGTAAAGCTACAGATTTCTACTTCATGAGCGATCCGAAAACTTTAAATTCGCCGAGCTTCATCCCTCGCGTAGAACATGAATTTTTTCATAACGTTCAATTTGCTCAGATGAATCAATATAAATCCATCATGCCTTGTTGGGCTGAAGAGGGCGGTGCTGAGTACTTTGGTGTGCTTCTATCAAGCAAAGGCAGTGCTGAGAGATTTCTTAAGTTGCGAGGTCTAAGTGTCAGCGCCTCCATGGGTAAAATTCGCAATGTAAATTCTTCTGCTGAATTTTGGAAAGAATGGTTGTTATCAACAGATATGACTTCCATCGTTCCTAATTCCAGTGCTTGGGGTTGCAGTGTGGTTTCAATGGAAGGTATTTACCATCAAGGCTTACTTGCCACCGAGTACTTACATTTGAAATTTGGTACAGCTGGACTCCTCAACCTCTACCGTGACGCAGGCACTCAGGGCTGGGATCGTGCAATAGAGAGCGCATTTAAGAAGAGCAAGGCAGATGCATATGCTGAAATCGCTGACTATGCCAATCGAGAATATCTCATACTCAAGAATGAAAGTTGGGCAGTTCCGAATTGCAGGCAGAGCTGCAGCGATCTGTAGGGGTGCTTTCGAAAGTTAGATATTGGTTAGCCCTTCCGTTAAAGCAAGAAATAAGGAAAACTTGTTGAATGCTTAAGCGCTTCGGAATACTCACTTCGCTCGTTGTATCTCTCTCAATATTTAACGGAACAGCTATAGAGGCGAGCAACTTCAGTACAGGTGCTCTATTAAATGCAGAATGGACCTGCATTAATCCTAATATTAAAGTTCAGGATCAAGTAGGTAGCACAAAAGTTGCCGACTTGAAGATGGCACCGACGTCGGTGAAAGCCAAAAACTCGCTAACCACTCTGCAATATTCAAAATTCACCTTGATACCCTCCAAAGGGAAGTACACAGCTGTATCACTTTTGGTTTTTGCTGGTAAGAAGACCTACAAACGAGCTTTACTTCAGCTAGCGGATACTCAATCTGAGCAGAAAATTAATTTTAGTGTACAAGTTCCCACATCTCAGATCAGCAAAATCGTTTTAAACATCACCATTCAAAATCCAGACGATAAATCATCTATAGCAACATGTATTCCAAACAAGGCTTATCAAGAACTATCGCCAAAAGGAAAGTTCTCTACAGCCGAATCTCCAAATGAAGGAGCTCTCTGTTCCACATCAGGAGAATTATCTTTTGGAGTAAATGCTCCACTGGAGTGCTCTAAAGGTGTATGGGTTTCAAAGAAGTTAGCGGAAGATACTGTCGCAACACGGGCATACCGCTCACTGATTGATCGCTACAACTCGATGGCTGCCACAACCCCAAATCTACTTTTGAGAATTGATCCTAAAGCAGGTAAGTGGAAGAACGATGTAGCAGGTGGAATTATCGCCGGTGCACGTCTCTGGGGAACATCAAAAGCGGGCGATAAGCCAATCCCTTCATATATTTCGGAGACAGGAGAGTATGTCTCTGCTCAATTAGCTGCTGACGGAATTCGAGAGAATCCAGAGGATGCAAAGCGAAATAGAGATGCTGCAGCACGAGGTGGCGGACAGGCAGGTTCTCATGGTCAATACTTTGACTTTATCTTTAGTGATACTTCATCCAATGGATACGGGTTCTATCAAGTAGGCGCACACGAATACACGCATTACGCCCAACAGATTCTTTCAAATGGTCGTAATGGAGCAGTCGAACGTGAATTTTGGATTGATGAAGGGTGTGCGACTTTAGTTGGCACTGGAATGGGAGCCGTTCTTGGTCTGCCTCAGAACCAACGTGCTGATGTGCTTGAAACTTTGAAAAAGATAAAAGATCGCCAGCCCTTGAAGTTCTTCTCTCGAGGAAGTCAGGCCTCATATGCCGATCCTCGGATAAACCAAGTGTATGAACCGGGATTCTTTGCCTGTGAAGCTCTTGTTGCCCTTAAAGGCATTGATGGAATTGAGAAGGTCTATCGAGAATTAAGTTCGCCATCCGCTAACTACGACACAGCTCTTACTGCTGTTTATGGAGTTGGCTTAGATTCGATAATTCCGTTCCTGCAGAAGTACATCGATTCGATAATTAGTGGCAAACCTCTATCCCTACAAGCGTTAGAAAAAATGTATTCAGAGATTGGCGGGAAATAAGTTCTTCTTCAACGCTTGAGCGCTGCAAAATCAAAGCGTGCAGTGGTTGCCATATGTGGAACGGTCAGCGCCCAAATAATGACCAGGGTGCTCCAAAGAATGCTTGATGAGAATTTATCGGGGCTTGCAACCATCAAGGCAATAGCAAGTACGAATGTGCCCGCGATTGCGTAGAGACCAGGAACGACCGCTGCGGCAATTGCTCGCTTGGGATTCTCTTCTTCAACATACTTCATCGCAGTATCTAACTTTGGAACTAGGCGGGCTGTATGGCGAATCGCGTGCCAAAAACCAAAGTAAATTGCAAAAGCGACCAAAGGCGGAGCAATGATTGCAAGTAACGCGAGAAGCGATAGATCCAGCGCGTGTGAATAATGACGAGTAACAATCAGTAGGAGAATGCTTGCAACCCCTGCAACAAGGGTATAACTACGAATTGCATTGGAGTTGCTTCCTGCCCAATTAATAAGCGTGGGCTGAATTCTTTCGAGTGCATCCAATGTGCGTGAATCAGTGAGTGGAAGAACTACTGGAAGAAACCCTGCGGGAATCGCGTAAACACTCTCCACCCAGAACGGATACTTGTCTTCACGCAAGTACTCGCGCTCTTCGTTGCGGTAGGCAGCGTCTCCAAAACCAAAGTGGAGAGCGCTCATAACGATCACAATCTGAAAGCCAAGGAGATTCCAACTGGCAATAGCCCAGCCGGCGAGGATTGCCACAAGAATGTAGCCGGCTATGTAAATAACAAATTTACGTTGCGAAGTTCTCGGAATAGTGACTAAGTGATCAATGGCTCCGTGAGGTATCCCCACGAGAAGGGCAACAAGGGCTATCGCCAATTGGAGTGAGAGCGGGATGTCACCTAGAAATAATTGAGCTGCGATAACTATCGCCAACGAGCTGATGAGTCCATACCGCGACCACTGTCTCGCCCATTGATAAATAAAAACTAGCGAGTTCTGCATGGGAAAAGAGTAATCGAGAAAGGGTTATATGCGAGAGTAATGCCATGGAGCAATTCCACTATCTTTATGTGCTCGGGTTTATCGCCTTCTGTGCGATCTCCGTCTCGCTCACATTTAGATTGCGAGTTCCTCGATTTTGGCGAAACTTTGTTATTGCCGACCTATCAATTCTCGTTATCTACCTCAACTGGGATTACTGGGCGATTAAGAAAGAGAATTGGGGATTTGATCGCGAACAGATTCTTGGGGTGTATCTCTTTGGGGGAATTCCGATCGAAGAGGTTCTCTTCTTTATCATCGTTCCGCTTATGACAGTAATTGTTTATGTCACGCTATTGAAGATAATCAAGTACGTTAAGGAGAAGCGATGACATATTCCGATATCGCCCTCTATGCAGTTATCTTCGCTGTTGTGACAGATCTTTACTTCATTAGAGTTCAGATGATTACACGTGGGATATTCTGGCTTTCATACGGGCTTATCTTCCCTTTCCAGCTTCTCACAAATTGGTGGCTCACCTCGTCAAACATCGTTATTTACTCGCCAGAGACGATCACTGGTCCTCGACTGGCAGGAGCTCCAATCGAAGATCTTCTCTTCGGCTTTTCGATGATTCTATTGACGCTCTCATTCTGGGAGTTCTACCGAGCACGAGATAAGAAGTTAATTAAAAAGTAGGTTACTTACGTTTAATGCGGCGAAGCTCTTTGCGCATCGCTTTAATCTCGGCGCGTTCCGCTTTGATAGCTTTACTTGTTGGGAAAGCCCATTTAAGAATCGGTATGAGAATCAAACCGACAACAAAATAGCCGGCAATACTCTGAAACCAGAGCGCATTATTTACTCCACCAAGCATCTCTAACTTCCCTTATGCGAACACTACGGTACGGTGGCCAACGATGAAGATACGATCTTCGGCATACATACGCACAGCACGTGAGAGTACGCGGCGCTCGATATCGCGACCAATCGAAGTTAACTGTTCTGGTGTTGAGGTATGTCCAACGTGAGTCACATCTTGTTCGATGATTGGTCCTTCATCTAGATCGGCAGTAACGAAGTGCGCTGTGGCACCGATAATTTTTACGCCGCGATCATGTGCTTGGTGATAAGGCTTTGCGCCCTTAAAGCCAGGTAAGAATGAGTGGTGGATATTGATGACCTTGCCAGGAAGTTTTGCACAGAATTCAGAGGAAAGAATCTGCATGTAGCGAGCAAGAATAACAAAATCAATTTTAAGCTCTGCAATCTTGGCAAGCATCACCGCTTCTTGTGACGCTTTATTGGTTGCATCTATCGGAAGATAAAGAAATGGAATCCCGTGAGACTCAACCAGGGACCTTAGATCTTCACGGTTTGAAATCACTAAAGGAATCTCAATGGGAAGCTCATTGAGTTCAAGTAAATATAAGAGATCTCTTAAGCAATGGCTCTCTTTTGTTACTAGAACGAGAGCGCGAGGCTTTTGATCTGTTTGTCGAATACGAAGTGCTGGTTTGAATTGCGCGAGCCCAGATTGCAAAGTTTCTGCTGCCTTTTCGAGTGAGTGCGCTGTTTCAAAGCGAGTACGCATCACGAAGGTGTTTGTGGCATGATCTGTAAATTGTTGGTTCTCAATGATATTGCCCTCAGCGGCTAAGACTGCGCTGGTCATCGCATGAACGATGCCAGGCTGATCAGCGCATTGCAGGGTAGCTATGAGATCCATGGCCTAAGGGTAAGGGAAGTTAGTGCTTGATAGTGAATCGCTGCATTGACTTCGGTGCCCACCAGTTGCGCTCACCGAAGAGGCGCATCAAAGCGGGAACTAGGAGTCCGCGGACAATCGTTGCATCAAGCATTACTGCAAGAGCAACACCAAATCCCATTGATTTAATTGAAGTCACTCCGCTGAGGACAAATGATGCAAAGACCACCGCAAGTAAGACCGCAGCCGCAGTAATGATTCGCGCAGAGCGTTGAAGTCCGATTGCCACCGCATCCTCATTTGATTTACCCGCATCGTGTTCTTCACGAATGCGAGAAAGCAAGAAAACTTCATAATCCATAGAGAGACCGAAGACCACAACTGCAATCAAGATGACGATAGATGTATCTAGAGCTCCAGTAACCGTGAACTCACCAACTAACCATTGCAGGTGGCCTCCAATAAAGACCCAGGTCAATACACCCATCGTTGCAGCTAGTGATAAGACGTTCAGGATGATTGCCTTTATCGGCAGAATAATTGAACCGGTGAAGAGGAAGAGCAGAATCAATACGCTGATTGCAATCCAGCCAAAAGCTAGTGGAAGTGTTGAAGCAATTCCATCTTGTGAGTCTGTGTAATCAGCAGCAACGCCACCAATCATAGTTCCAGCCGGCGAATTAAGATCTCGAAGATCGTGAATTAACTTCTGTGCTTCTGGAGTACGTGGAAGCATGGAATGAATTGCAGTGACTCGTAAGTCCTCGCCATATGGGCGAGCAGGGTTGACGAGTACTACACCTTCAACGTTTGCAAGTCTAGATAAATATGTTGCTACCTCTGCGCTCTTGTTTACGCCGTCAGGAATAATAATTTCAATCGGGTTACCAGTTTGACCTGGGAATCGTTCTGCTTGAATAGCGGTTGCAATCGCAGCTGGATTTGATGCTGGCAGAGTTCGTGAATCTGTCTGTGAGAATTTTGCTGAAGTAAGGGGTGCTGCAAGCACGCCAAGAACAATGAGCGAAAGAACGGTGATCGAGACGGGACGGCGCATTACAAAACGAGCTGTCTGAGCCCAACGACCCTCCTCTTTTGGTGTGATTGCACTTCGTCGAATAACACCCTTATCAATCTTGGCGCCAACGAGAGCCAAAATTGGTGGCAATCCGCAGAGGGCTCCGACAACAGCAAGTGCCACAACTGATACACCGGCATAGCCAAAAGATTTGAGGAATGGCAATGGGAAGAAGATCAATGACATCAGCGTTACTAGAACCGTCAAACCTGAGTAGAAAACTGTTTTTCCAGCCGTTGCCATCATGGTGACAATTGATTCTTCCACGCTCTTTCCGTGATGAAGTTCTTCGCGGAAGCGATTGACCATCAAAAGCGCGTAATCGATGCCGAGTCCCAGACCCATTCCGGTGACGAGATTAAGGGCATAAACACTCACATCGGTAAAGAGAGTTAAAAGGTAGAGCACGAAGAAAGCACCGAGAATTGCTGAGACTCCGACAATCAACGGCATAGCAGATGCAGCGAGGGCACCAAAGACAAATGCGAGTAAAATGAATGTCAGAGGGATTGAGATTGACTCAGAAAGCTTGAGATCCTTACTAATTTTCTCAGTAATCGCATTTCCGATTACACCAAACCCACCGGCGTATAGATCAAAGCCATCAACCTTGCCATCGTAATTGTCTTGAAAGATTTTTCCCAGATCTTGGCTCTTTGGGCTAAAGGCTTCGTCGTTTCCATAAATTAAAATATAAGCAGCATTTCCGTCACTTGATTTGAGTGATGGTGCTCCACCTGAAGACCAGTATGAAAGTGTTTTTGAAACACCCTCTTCAACTGCCATCTTTTTTTCAAGCGCAATCGCTCTCGCCGCCACAGCTGGATCATCCACATTTGTAGATGCATCGACCATTACAACAATTGCAGGATCTGATTCTTTGAGAGTGTCTGTGATGTAGGTGTAAACCTTGTATGAATCACTTGAGGCAATTGAATATCCGCCTGAATCAAGTCGATTAAAGACCTGGGTGCCAAGTCCACCAGCTACAAGAATGGAGACAATAAATGTAATAACAGCGATTTTCTTGCGACGGACGGCGAAGTGGCCAAGTTTCTCGAACATGGTTGAAGTATGACGGAGTAGACTTGGCTCGTCTTCTTTGAAAGGGGGATTGTGCTGTGAGTAACATCTTTCCTGCGACCACCGACGATGAACGCGATCCTCGTGAAGACCAGAATGAAGACCGCCGACGCGAAGAAGAGATAAAGGGCGATCGCCCTCCGCATCACGAAGGCTAATTAATCAGCTGATGCTGGCTTTGGCGCTGAATCAGTCTTATAGAAACCTGAGCCTTTAAAGACGACCCCTACATTGCTATAGACCTTCTTGATCTCACCCTTGCATTCTGGGCATTGGGTCAAGGCATCATCGGAGAAAGATTGAACTATCTCGAAGGCATGGCCGCAGGCGGTGCATGCATATTGATATGTAGGCATCAGGTGTGACCTTTCTTCTAAATTTGGGGTGGTGGCATAGTCTAAAGAAGTGAGACGATAGGCGCGAATCAGCGCGAGGAATTACTTATGGGAGGGCTCAATGAAGAAGGTAGCAGGCGTAGCGGCAATCGCATTAGGGCTCTTCTTATCTGGAACCTTCGTAGCATCAGCAAATACTCTCGTGACCACAAGTCCATCAGCAGGACAATCACTTGAGGCAGCACCAAGTGCTGTCACCTTGACTACCGAGGTACCGATTCTCGATACCGGAAATGAAGTAGTTGTCACGGATCCATCAGGTATTCGCGTTGATGATGGCACGCTGACAATTGCAGGTAACGAAGCCGTTGTCGGTCTGAAGAATTTTGTTCGCTCTGGAATTTATACAGTGACCTATACATTGCTCGCCGAGAATGATGTTCCACTTATTGGTTCCTACACATTTAATTTTGCTGAACCAACTGTGATTGCAACAGTTGCGCCAGAACCAAGTAAGACACCTGTGCCAACAGGAAATAATGCCGGAACCACAATGTTTGTTCTGGGTCTGCTACTTGCAGCGCTAGTTGTGACAGTTGCGCTCGCTCGCTATGCGCGAAAGCTCTATAGCGAGAGATGATCGTAAATCAAGGCGCGTTTTATTTACTCGCCTTTGCAACAGTCGGCACCTTGTTGGCTTCTTCTCTCTTTGTAATCAATGAAAACGGAGCGCTCACTGCTGCCGGGCTTCGACTTAAGAAAATAGCAGGAGTTCTTGCCTCGCTCTGGTTGCTCTCAGCATTTGTCGGAGTTATTCTCAAAGTTGCACAGATTCTTGGCACCAACTTTGCTGGTGCATTTGATGGAACAACTATTAACTCATATTTAACTCAGACCGAACTCGGCAAATCAATGTTGGTTCAACTCATTGGGTTAGCGATTGTCTCGATTGCCATACCGTTATTTAAACGTTCACTCCCATTAGTAATCATTACAGGTATCGCGCTTTTGGCGCTGATTGCACCGATTTTCCAGAGCCATGCGGCAGCAAGCGGTTCTCACGCGTTAGCAGTTGGATCACTTGCAACGCATGTAATCGCACTCACACTTTGGGTAGGTGGATTATTTGGAATTATTTCAATTCCGCGTGAAGATCGAATCCCAGCTCTTTATCGTTTCTCGCAGTTAGCCCTATGGGCTGCAATCGCAGTTGTTGCCAGCGGTTTGGCAACATCTTGGACTCGTCTTAATGAAAAAGCAGCATGGGGAACTCAATATTCATATGTAGTGATTGCAAAGGTATTGCTCACAATTGCCCTACTAGCAATGGGGTATGCAAACCGTAAATCCCTCGAATCTCGCGACGAGCTACGTCTACAAGAGTTGACCAGACTTGTCGGCGTTGAGGCAATGGTGATGGCGTCAGTTGTACTTATGGGAAGTTGGCTTTCTCAGATTCAGCCACCGATTGGCGACACAACAAATCTCACTGCCGCACAGATCATTGTCGGGCAAGAGACTCCACCTGCACCATCACTTCTTAATGTATTGAAGTTATACAACCCTGATGCACTGATGATTGCAATTCTTGTGACAGCTGTTGCGCTCTATATAAAAGGTGTTGCAGTTCTCAAGGCACGTGGTGATTCATGGCCAGTTGGTCGCACCGTTGCATTTGCTACCGCTATTGCGCTCATCGATTTTGCAACATCTGGTGGACTTGGAGTTTATGCAGTCTTCTCATTCGAATATCACATGATTGCGCACATGCTCTTGGGAATGATCGCGCCCATTGGTTTGGTTCTAGGTGCTCCAATTACTTTGGCGCTTCGCACTCTTCCGCAAGGGCGAACAAGCTCAGAGCACGGCGTTCGAGGTTTAGCGCTGAAGGTTTTGCACTCGCGCTACTCACTTATTCTCACAAATCCAATCACAGCGCTTGCACTCTTTGATGGATCACTATTTGTTCTTTATTTCACGGATCTCTTCGGTCTGTTGATGCAGAATCACGCTGGTCATATCTTAATGAATATTCACTTCATCCTTGCCGGCTTCTTGTTCTTTAACGTTGTGATTGGCGTAGATCCAAGTCCGCGTAAGTATCCACATATTTTGCGCATCGTGATTCTCTTTGGTGCGATGAGCCTGCACGCTTTCTTCTCTGTCGCCCTCATGTCAGAGACAACTTTGATAGATGGCGGGTATTACGGATCTCTGCAGACTCCTTGGATTCCTGATTTGCTGGCAGATCAAAAGGCAGGAGGAACAATTGGTTGGGCGATGGGCGAAATTCCAATCATTCTGGCTCTGATTGCCACCTTTATTTTGTGGATGCGTGAAGATAAGCGCGAAGCAGTGCGAATCGATAGAAATGAGGCTCGTTTAGCGGCAATGGGCGAGCCTGATGACCTTGCCAAATACAACGCCTACTTGAATACACTTCAACAGCGTGATGAAGCCAAGAAACAGGGGAAGCAATGACGCTTAAAGATGTCTTTCTATTGCCACAGGAGTACAAGGATCTCCGTGACTCTGTGCGCACACTTTCTGAGAAAGAGATTGCGCCTTTCGCCCGCGCTGTGGATGAGGATCATCGCTACCCGCAAGAAGCGCATGATGCACTTTTAAAGTCCGGTCTTTTTGCAGCTCATGTTCCTATAGAGAACGGTGGCGATGGTGCAGATGCTCTCGCAATGGTCATCATTATTGAAGAAGTTGCTCGCGTATGCGGATCTGCTTCACTTATTCCTGCGGTAAATAAGCTCGGATCATTTCCATTAATTCTTGGCGGCAACACCGAGCAGAAGAACAAGTGGCTTCCACAATTAGCAAAAGGAAAAGGTTTCTCTTATTGCCTCTCAGAATCTGAATCCGGTTCTGATGCTGCATCGCTTAAAACTAAAGCAGAGCGCGTTGGTGATAACTGGGTAATTAATGGCAGCAAGAAGTGGATCTCTAATGCTGGAGTCTCTGAGTTCTACACCGTCATTGCTCAGACCAATCCATCTTTAGGTTCTAAAGGCATAACCGCATTTGTTGTTGAGAAGAGCGATCCTGGAGTTTCTTTTGGTGCACCAGAGAAAAAGATGGGATTCCGTGGTTCACCAACTCGTGAGGTTTACTTCGACAATGTAACTATTGGAGATGACCGTCGTATCTCTGAAGTAGGTAAAGGCTTTGCTCTTGCGATGGATACCCTTGACCACACTCGAATCACAATTGCGGCACAAGCGCTCGGCCTTGCACAAGGTGCATTTGATGCAGCTAAGAAATATTCACATGAACGCAAGCAGTTCGGCAAAGAAATCTTTGACTTCCAAGGAATTCAATTTATGTTGGCAGATATGGCGATTGCAATCGAATCCGCTCGCCAACTCACATATGCAGCAGCAGCAAAGTCTGAGCGCAATGATGTTGACCTCAAGTTCTACTCTGCTGCATGTAAGACGCTTGCAACAGATGTCGCGATGAAGGTAACAACAGATGCAGTTCAAATCCTTGGTGGATATGGCTATGTCAGCGATTACCCAGTCGAGAGAATGATGCGCGATTCAAAACTAACCCAGATCTATGAGGGCACAAACCAGATTCAACGCATCGTTGTAGCGCGTAATCTTCCATGAGCCACCTCTTTGATCCATTAACGCTTCGCAGTACGACTATGAAGAACCGAGTCTGGGTCTCACCGATGTGCCAATACTCTGCAAATGATGGTTTTGTAGGCGAGTGGCACCAAGTTCATTTGGGTGCACTTGCAACCGGTGGCGTTGGATTAATCATGGTTGAAGCAACCGGAGTTGTTCCAGAAGGCCGAATCACAGTTGGCTGTCCTTCTATTGAAGACGAAGCTCACGCAGAAGCTTTTCGCCCAATGATCGATTTTGCACACGAACATGGTGTGAAGATGGGAATCCAGTTAGCACATGCAGGTCGTAAGGCATCAACGATGCGACCAGGTGCAGATCATTTGATGGCAAGCAAAGCTGAAGGGGGATGGCAGGCAGTTGCTCCATCTCCTATTGCATTCCATGGATACCCAGAACCACGTGAACTTACCAATCTAGAGATCAAACTTCTTATCCGTGATTTTGCAGCTGCTGCCGTGCGCGCAGTCGACGTTGGATTTGATGTGATTGAGATTCATGCTGCACATGGTTATTTACTTCACCAGTTTTATTCGCCTCTAGCTAATACGCGAACAGATGAATACGGTGGAGATTTTGAAGGCCGAACAAGGCTCTTGGTAGAAGTTGCACAAGCAATCCGAGAAGCTATCCCAGAAGAAGTTCCACTCTTTGTTCGAATATCCGCAACTGATTGGGTAGATGATGGCTGGAACATCATCGATTCAATTGAGTTAGCAAAAATTCTCAAGGTAATTGGCGTGGATCTTATCGACGTATCAACAGGCGGCAATGTTCATGATGCACCGATTGAGGCAACGCCTAGTTTCCAAGTTCCATTTGCAGCAGCGATTCGCAACGAAGCAGGAATTGCAACTGGTGCAGTTGGTTTGATTACTGAACCTGAACAAGCAGAACACATCATCGTTACCGAAGAAGCGGATGCAGTCTTTCTTGGGAAAGCAATGCTTCGTAATCCGCGATGGGCGCTTTCGGCAGCTGAAAAACTCGGGATAAAAATTGATTGGCCAAGACAGTTTGAGTGGAGCCGAACTCTTCGCTAACTACTAGCTTTCAACTTACCAACTATCCATGGCGACATCCCATGGTTCGCGTGGAAGGTCATGCTCCATCCGTTCAAAGTTATATACAACGCCATGTTTCCATGCCCGTAATTGCGGTAGCGCGCGATCATAAAAGCCACCACCTTGCCCCAGGCGATATCCATCTGGATCGATGGCAAGAGCTGGAACCAATACAAGATCAATCGATTCGGATTCTGTAAAGATGGGACCGACTGGTTCGTGAAATTTTCCATTTGCAGATAAAGTTCCAAAGCTTCCATTCCATTGCACCCAATCAATGTTTTTTCCATTAATTCGCGGCAGAAGGAGTGTTTTCCCAGCAGCGATGAATGCGTCGTTGAGTCGATGGGTATTTGGTTCAAATCCATATGAATAGTAAGAAGCGATAACGGATGCTTGAGAAATCTCAGGAACTTCTAGGAGATGTAAGAGATTGTGTTCTACATAACGTTCTTCTCGTTGTGCGCGCAGGCGACGACGTAAGCCATCTTTCATATCCGCACGACTGGTAGCCATTGAAATCCCCTAAAAGTTATCTCTCAACAAGTAAGGTTACTGTCTATGTCCGATCGAGTGCGCGTTGATGAGGTCCTTACCTCGCTATTAAATCTATGTAGCCCGCTCGAGCCTTTTGATATGCCGCTCCTTGATGCGCATGGCGCAACATTGGCAGAAGATGTCTATGCCGGTGAACGTCTCGTCATGAAGTCAGGCAGCCGAATCCGCTCTACCCAGATCGGTCTCGCAGCTTCTATCGGTCTCGATCATCTTCCAACTCGTCCACATCCCCGTGTAGTTGTGATCTCAGCCGGCCCAGATTTAGTTGAGCCCGGCATCGCACTCAAAGGTGATGAAGAGTACGAAACAAATTCATGGCTTCTGACAACTGCTGTCCGCGAAACCGGCGCTGTCGCCTATCGAGTCCACTCAATTCCAGAGAATGAAGATCAGCTTAAAGATGCAATTGAAGATCAGATGGTCCGTGCCGATTTAATAATCATCAGCGGCGAACGTCATGATGATTCATTTGATCTCATCACTCGCACATTGCAGAAATTAGGTGAAGTCTCAGCAGTTGAGGTCGCAATTGATTCAAGTGGTCGCCATAACTACGGCACAATCGGTCCAGATAAGGTGCCGGTGGTTACCTTGCCAGGTGATCCCATCGCCGCTTACATCTCATTTGAACTTCTCGTACGACCAATGATTCGCACCATGTTGGGCGCTGCAACCATTCATCGTCCATCAGTTAAGGCCCGCCTTGAGAAAGGTTTGACCTCAACGCCCGGCGTTCGGTCGTATATCCGCGGAATTCTCAGCGAAGATGGAAAGTCAATCACTCCACTTGGATCGCAAGATGAACAAGCAACTCTCTCAGATGCAAATGCCTTTATTGCGACTTCGGAGAGTGATGGCGATGTTGCCGCTGGTACCGAAGTCACAGTAGTTGTCCTTGAGCGTCGCTACATCTAATTCGCTATGTGGCCGATAACCCTCCGCGGAGAAGATATCGTCCTGAAATCTCCACGTTTTCGCGATCGCGCACGTTGGGATCGAGTCCGCGCAGAAAATAGAGAGTGGCTCGCGCCTTGGGAAGCGACCTTGCCGCAAGAGCCAGCAGGTTCGCCCGCAAGTGAATTCGTATCTAAAGGGTCATCTTTCTACGCAATGGTGCGCGCTCTACATCGCGAGGCACGTGCTGGCCGGTCATATTCTTTTATGGTCTGGCATGGCAATAACCTCGTTGGCCAGATCACAATGGGCGGCGTTATCTATGGCGCGCTTCGCGGAGCACATATCGGCTATTGGATTGATAAGAACTATGCAGGCCGCGGGTATACAACCGAAGCGGTAAACCTATTGACTACCTATGCCTTTGAAACCCTAGGCCTACATCGAATCGAGATAAATATTCGCCCAGAAAATGGCTCATCGATACGGGTGGCCGAGAAAGCTGGTTATCACTTTGAAGGCGACCGTCCTCAATTTCTCCATATTGCAGGCAGTTGGCGCGACCATAAGTGCTTTGTAAAAGTGAATGATTTAGTGCGTTAAACCCTCTGAAATCCCAAGAGTTTTACGCTCACCCAACTAATCTTGTCCCATCATGGCATCGGGAATTATCTACCTAGCGATAGTAGGCATGTGGGTCGCCTATTTTTTACCGCGCTGGTTACATAATAAGAATGAATTCTCGGGAAAACATGTTGAACGACATAAATCCGCACTCCGAGCAGTTGCCGGAATTACGCCAGGTGCAAATATCGGTTCTGGTGTTATTTACACCGATGTTGATCGCGTAGCACGAGTAGCTCAGCAACTCTTACGCCGCAGAATTATTTTCACAATTATCGCAATCACATTTATTTCTACATTGGTAGGAGTTGTCATGCAGACTCTGGCACTTACATCGCTATTGCTTCCACTTACTGGGTTGATTATCTACATCGCACATGTGCGTCGTCAGGCAAATGCTGAAGCGATTCAGCACCGCCGCATGGATCAGATTCATCGTCGCACTGAAGGCGTATCACACACAAATCTCTCGGATGTAATTGCACCAAAAGAATCCACAGAACATTGGATTCCATTTGCAGAGCGCGAACTCTCTGGCGTAACCATTTTGCCTAAAGGCACCGCTGCTGCTCGAATGCAGTGGGAGCCGAACGAAGTTCCACTTCCAACTTATGTTAACGCCGCTAAAGCTATTCAACCTAAGCGTGTCATTGATCTGACAGAGCCAGGTAAATGGAGCGAGGAACAAGAGGCGCTCGAGCGTGCAGCTTTAGCCGCGGCAGCTCCTTCACGTGATGAAATCTTTGATCAGCAGTTGGCGGATGAAGCAGTTGAGCGTCTTCGCAATATTCGCGTTGCAAATCAGTAAAAGAAACTCTTAAATCCAGCTCGCAAACCACATGTGGGCGTGCCATGCCTCATAGGTAGTGACTTGTCCTAAATAGAGCGGCAAGAAGTAGATGAAGTTGATTGCCATCAATAGGAATACACCAAGCAGAACGAATTCTCCCAATTGATATGCCCGGTCACTCTTTCGTCGTTGTGCCGTAAGAAAGAGTCGAGCGCAGTAAACGAGCGCAAGAATTAAGAAGGGCTGGAAAACTATTGCATAAAAAGAGAAGACAGTGCGCTCTTGAAAGAAGAACCATGGCAGATATCCTGCTGCAATTCCAGAGACAATTATTGTCACTGCAGGATCGAAGTTACGTATCAAGAGTGAACGAACCCAGAAGCCTAAAACAATTGCAATCGCAATAGCACCTGACCACCAAAGTAATGGTGTACCTAAGGCTAAAACTTCTTGAGAGCATGATTCAGCTCCGCAAGTTTTTGGTGTTTCGTAGAAGAAACTAGTGGGTCTTCCCATAATCAACCATGACCAAGGGTTTGCTTCATATGGATGTTTCTCACTGAGCCCAGTATGAAAATTGAGCATCTCTTGATGATAGAAAATAAATGATGAAATTGAATTTGATGAGTGGTTACGATCCCAACCTCTACCTGAAACAAACCAACCCCACCAAGAAATAAGATAGATGGCAATTGGTAATAATGAGAATGCACCAATGCGACTCAGTGTTGGGCGGATTAAATCTCGACCGCTATGGTGAGTAAATGCTCGATAAAGTGCAATGAGAGCAAAAATTGCAATGAAGTAAAGTGCGCTCCATTTTGTAGCTAGTGCAATTCCCAAGAAGAGTCCAGTCCACCAATACTTCTTTGAGATAAAGAAATATGTAGCAATTAGAATGAAGAAAGCGAGGAAGTTATCGAGTAAAGCGGTTCGAGAGTGAACCAAAGCCAAACCATCGATAGCCATTAATCCGCTTGCTAATGCAGTAAGAAGTGGAGAATAGAAGAGGCGATGTGCAATCAAGGCAATGATAAGAATCATAAGCGAACCGACGAGCGCTGTTGCAAATCTCCAGCCAAGAGCGTTATCGCCAAATAATCTGATACCAGATGCAATCATCCATTTTCCAACGGGAGGATGGACTACAAACTCTGGTTGAGATCCAGTTACCTCAACTCCATATTTCAGAAAATCTCTAGCGCCATCTACGTAATAGATCTCATCAAAGATAAGAGATTTGATTGATGAAAGATTGAACAATCTGAGAATGAAAGAGGCGAGGGCTATCAATAGCGGAGCGATAGCGGCGACCATAAGTAAAGAATATGGGAAGATACTCATATGGCACTCACCCTCGCAGCGACTCCGCTTGGAAACCCGCTCGATGCGAGTCCACGACTCAAGGCTGCAATCGAATCTGCCGAGATAATCGCCGCTGAAGATTCTCGTCGCTTCCACCGGCTCGCCTCAGATATCCAAGCAACATTTACTGCAAAGGTCCTATCTTTCTTTGAGGGCAATGAAACAGATCGCACTCAAGAGTTACTCATCGCATTGCGAGAAGGTCGCAACGTCCTAGTTCTCTCTGATGCTGGCATGCCAACAATTAGTGACCCAGGTTTTCGTTTAATGCGAGACTCCATCGCTGAAAATATTGTGGTTCATGTAATTCCAGGACCTAGCGCTCCTACGATGGCGATTGCACTCAGTGGTTTACCGACAGACCGATTTACCTTTGAAGGTTTTGCACCTCGTACATCCGGTGCACGTCTCTCTTTCTACGAGTCACTTCGATTTGAAGAAAGAACTATGGTTGTTTTTGAAGCGCCTCATCGCCTTCTTGAATCGCTGACCGATGCGCAAACGATTTTGGGTGGCTCTCGACAGGGCGCAATCTGTCGGGAGATGACAAAGACTTATGAAGAGACAATTCGTGGGACTCTCGATTACCTCATCGCGTGGGCAGGTAGCCATGAAGTCCTCGGTGAAATCACGCTGGTATTTGCTGGGGTCGAGGTTGGTACAGCCGAGAAGAGCAATGAACAGATTGTGGCTCGGGTCCTTCAATTTGAAGCAGCTGGCATGGAGCGTAAATTAGCGATTACTACCGTTGCGCAAGAGTTAGATCTACCGAAGAAGTTGGTCTATGCCGCGGTAGTTGAGGCCAAGAACTCCAATTAAGATTGCCCAATGAAGTCCTTCTATCTGACGACTCCGATTTACTACGTCAACGATGCTCCGCATATCGGCCATGCATACACAACCGTGGCCGGCGATGTACTGACTCGTTGGCATCGTCAGCGCGGAGAATCTGTTTGGTTTCTTACCGGCACTGATGAGCATGGCCAGAAGGTCATGCGCACTGCTGAAGCTAATGGTGTTGCACCACAAGCATGGGCAGATAAATTAGTTGAAGAGGCATGGAAGCCAAATTGGCAAGCACTCAATATTGCAAACGATGACTTCATTCGAACAACTGAAGATCGCCACATGAATCGCGTGCAGAAATTCCTTACCTCACTCAAAGATAAGGGCTACATCTATCAAGGTGATTTTGAAGGCCCATATTGCGTTGGCTGTGAAGAGTTTAAATTGCCGGGAGATTTACTTGAAGGAAATCTCTGCCCAATCCATAGCAAGCCAGTAGAGAATGTAAAAGAGACAAACTGGTTCTTTAAGTTATCTGAATTCACTCAACCACTCCTTGATCACTACAAGAATAATCCTGGAGCATGCCAACCTGAATCTGCTCGCAATGAGGTTGTGGCATTTCTTGAAGGTGGAGTACGCGACCTCTCAATCTCGCGTTCAACATTTAACTGGGGAGTTCCTGTCCCATGGGATACCGATCAAGTTGTTTATGTCTGGTTCGACGCTTTGCTTAACTATGCAACAGCGGTCGGATTAACGGATGACCCAGCTTCTGAAGGTGGCAAGAAGTTTGCTCAAACGTGGCCAGCAGATGTTCACCTTGTCGGAAAAGATATTTTGCGTTTCCATGCTGTGATTTGGCCAGCAATGTTGATGGCAGCCGGACTTGAAGTTCCAAAGAAAGTTTTTGCTCACGGCTGGTTGCTGGTTGGCGGCGAGAAGATGTCTAAGTCAAAGCTCACTGGTATTGCCCCGGCTGATATCACTGACCACTTTGGTGTGGATGCTTTCCGATATTACTTCCTACGCGCTATTCCTTTTGGCAGCGACGGATCTTTCTCTTGGGAAGATATGAGTGCGCGCTATACATCAGAGCTTGCAAATGACTTTGGAAACCTCGCATCCCGTCTGGCTGCAATGGTTGAAAAGTATTGTGGTGGAGTACTTCCAGCAGTCGCCCAAGATGCTGAACTTTCAGCTTCTTTGAAGTCAACGGTCGCTCAAGCAGATGCGGCAATGCAAGAACTTGATTTCCAAGGTGGCATCACAGCAATAATGGATTTCTGCAAGCAGGTTAACGGCTTCGTCACAATTAAAGAGCCATGGATTCTTGCTAAGGATCCCGCTAATCAGGCTGTTCTAGAGGATGTTCTCTACAACACTGCCGAGTCACTTCGAGCCCTAGCTGTTCTCTTGCATCCTGTTATGCCAGCAACAACAGAGATCCTCTGGGAATCTCTTGGCGCTAAGGCATCTCTGGGGGAAATTGATGCACAGAAGATTGATGACGTTGCAACATGGGGCCAGCTTCCACAAGGTGCAGTTGTGACAAAGACACCTGTCTTATTCCCACGCCTTGAGGTGAAGGAATAACTCTTTATGGCTGATCGCCACAACCGTGATCTTGATCGCGAATTTGCTCCGCTTCCAGAACCACTTCCGGTTCCAGTTGCAGATGCACATGCTCATATCGAAATAGTTACAAATGATGCACCCGATTCTGATGCAGTGCGTCAGGTTCTTGATGAAGCAAGATCTGTCGGTGTAGATCGAATTGTGCAGGTGGGGTACTCAGCAGAACAATCCCAATGGTGTGCAGCACTAGCGGATCTTTATCCTGGTCGTGTTCTTGCAGCAGTTGCTCTACATCCCAATGAAGCGCCAGTTGTAGAAGACTTAGAATCAGATTTAGCAGTCATTGAACGCCTTGCGCATATGCCTCGAGTACGAGCTATTGGTGAGACAGGGCTTGATTATTTCCGTACACCTCCAGAGCTTCGCGGCATTCAACAAGAGTCATTCAAATGGCATATTGAGTTGGCAAAGAAAACCGGTAAAGCTCTAGTTATTCACGATCGCGATTCGCATGAAGATGTTTTATCGGTCTTGCTTGAGGTAGGCGCACCTGAAAAGACTGTCTTTCACTGTTTCTCAGGTGATGTTGAGATGGCTAAGACGTGTATCGAACGCGGATACATCCTCTCTTTTGCGGGAACTATGACCTTCAAGAATGCTCCAGCACTTCGAGAAGCGGTTAAACTTGTTCCGCATAGCCAGTTATTAGTTGAGACTGATTCGCCATTCTTGGCGCCAACTCCTCATCGCGGAAAGCAAAATACTCCGGCACAGATTCCAACTATCGTCCGAGCTATTGCCGCTGAACGAAATGAAGATTTAGCAGAGTTATGTAACGCACTCTCCATTAATACCGAGCGAGTATTTGGGTCATTTGCATGAGCCTGCTTGGAGCGGCAGAAATCCGCGAGTTAGCAGCGGCCCTTGATCTCAAACCTTCAAAATCACTAGGACAGAACTTTGTCCATGATGGAAATACTTGTTTAAAAATCGTTCGTACTGCTGGCGTTCGTCCTGACGATATCGCGTTAGAGATTGGGCCTGGGCTAGGTTCGCTTACCTTGGCGATGATGCAGGAAGCGAAGGCAGTTGTCGTTGTTGAAATTGATAAGCGCCTTGCGGAGCAATTGCCAATAACTGCGGCAAAGCATTCAGATTGCCCTGAGAAGTTAACGGTTATAAATAAAGATGCTTTGCAGATTGATTCTCTGCCATTGGATCCAACAGTGTTGATTGCCAACTTGCCTTACAACGTCTCGGTTCCAGTATTTCTTCATATGTTAGAGATCTTTCCAACGCTTCGTACCGGAGTTGTAATGGTGCAAGCAGAAGTAGCTGATCGACTTGCGGCACATCCTTCAACTAAGGAGTATGGCGTACCAAGTGTCAAAGCAGCGTGGTGGGCCGATGTAACAGGCGCAGGAGTTGTATCGCGACAGATTTTCTGGCCCGTTCCCAATGTCGAATCAAAGTTAGTTGCTTTCACAAGAAGAGCAACACCTGGCGATGAGGCTCTACGCAAGCGCACCTTTGAGATTATTGATTTAGCTTTTGCACAGCGCCGAAAGATGCTCCGGTCTGCGCTCTCATCTCGCTATGGCGGATCGGCTCCAGCAGAAGAAGTTCTTAATGGTGCAGGAATCGATGCCACTCTTCGTGGCGAAGCTCTCGATATTGCTGCCTTTGTATCTATAGCTCGCCATGAAATAGCGATAGGGTCATAAGGTGGCGCTTAACTCTGTAACTGTGCGGGTACCTGCAAAGGTCAATCTGCAATTATCTGTGGGTCCGCGCGAAACAAATGGGTATCACAATCTGGTCTCTGTTTTTCAGGCAGTCTCCCTCTTCGATGATGTCACTCTCACCAAATCACATGAGGGAAGTGGCGTAACAATCTCTGTTACTGGCGAACAGACTCATGGCGTTCCAGAAGATAATTCTAATTTGGCCGTTAAAGCTGCGCTCCTGATTGCAGAAAAATTTGATTTTGATGTCGATGTTCATATTGAAGTAAAGAAATCCATCCCTGTTGCAGGTGGTATGGCAGGTGGCTCTGCTGATGCCGCTGCAACTTTGGTTGCGATGGATGCACTGTATAAATTAGAGGCGACCAGAGAAGAGCTACTTGAACTAGGTAGCCAACTCGGTAGTGATGTCCCATTTATGATTACTGGCGGAACGGCCGTCGGAACAGGGCGCGGAGATCAATTAACTGCAGCACTTTCTCGCGGTACTTATCACTGGGTATTTGCACTCTCATCTGTTGGACTCTCAACTCCAGCTGTCTATGCTGAATGTGATCGCATGCGCGCTGAGTTAGAGGTTGCCGCGCCAAAAGTCAGCGATCTCTTGATGCAAGCGTTGCTCACAGGTGATCCTGCTCAGGTTGGTGCGGCGCTATCAAATGATTTACAGAACCCAGCATGCTCTCTTCGACCAGCGTTAAGCCTGGTGCTTGAAGTTGGCCGCGATTATGGAGCGCTCGGCGCAATTGTCTCTGGTTCTGGACCAACAGTTGCATTTCTTGTTCCAGATGAAGAGGCTGGACTTGATTTAGCCGTTGCCCTCACTGCAAGTGGAGTCGTTGGAAGCGTTGCTCGTGCAACGGGCCCAGTTCATGGCGCACGCCTGATTTAAGATTCGTTATTTTCGATATCAAAGTTTGCGGCAAGACGACTTAATAAGTCTGCGAGTTGTTCTTGTTCTGTCTTGTTGAGATCAGTCAGGAATGTTCGTTCGTTCTTAATCAATTGATCAAGCGCAACGTCTACCTTCTTCATTCCTAAATCTGTAAGCGAGACAAGCGAACCGCGCCCATCACTGGGATCTGGTTGACGTGTAATTAATTTTAGTTCTTCTAAGCGATCTAGTCGGTTAGCGACTGTTCCGCTTGAGACCGTCGTCTCTTGCATCAATTGACTTGGTGACAATGTATGAGGTGCACCTGCACGACGAAGAGCTGCAAGAACATCGAAG
>JACCDW011805847.1_pt1 | contig 25114 bp, 22 predicted proteins | sample 7449781 | NCBI WGS metagenome assembly JACCDW01 (sample SAMN15323449, study PRJNA562643) | freshwater metagenome | isolation source: river surface water | place: USA:Blue River Watershed | collected 2017-08-18
CCGGCGGTCGCCGGGTGATGCTCGATTTCTATGCCGACTGGTGCGTGTCCTGCATCGAGATGGAGCGACTCACCTTTTCCGACCCGGCCGTGAAGTCCCGGCTGGATCAGCTGCTACTGCTGCAGGCCGATGTGACGGCCAACAGCGACGACGACAAGGCTCTGCTGAAGCGTTTCGGCCTGTTCGGCCCGCCGGGCATCCTTCTGTTTGACGCAGACGGTATGGAAATTCGCGGCGCACGCGTAATTGGCTATCAGCCACCTGCGGAATTCTTGCCGTCCTTGCAAAAGGCTGACTAAGTCCTTAGCTACTGCCGCTATTAGCAAAGTGCGAGATTGTCTTTGTCTCTTGCATTATAAGCGCTTATATTAGTCGATCGTTCCTATCATTCCAGCAAGGAGACTTACATCATGGCATTGCATCTCGGCGATATCGCGCCCGATTTCGAACAGGATTCTTCGGTGGGTCGACTACGTTTCCATGAATGGGCAGGCGATTCCTGGGTCGTGCTGTTTTCGCATCCGGCCGATTTCACGCCGGTCTGCACCACAGAGCTGGGCCTGACTGCGAAGCTGAAGCCGGAATTCGACAAGCGTAACGTGAAGGCGATCGCGCTGTCGGTCGATCCGGCGGACCAGCACCAGAAATGGATCAAGGATATCGAGGAAACGCAGAAGACCGTGGTGGGCTTCCCTATCATCGCAGACGCTGACAAGAAAGTCTCTGCGCTGTATGACATGATTCATCCGAATCAGTCAGAAACCGCGACCGTGCGCTCACTGTTCGTGATCGATCCGAAGAAAAAAGTCAGGTTGATGATCACCTATCCGATGAGTACCGGACGTAATTTCGATGAAGTACTGCGCGTGCTCGATGCGCTGCAGCTGACCGATGGCTACACCGTCGCGACACCCGGCAACTGGAAAGATGGCGACGATGTGATCATTCCTCTGTCCGTGCAGGACGAGGCCGTGATCAAGCAGAAATATCCGAAAGGCTTCACGTCGCCGAAACCTTATCTGCGCATCACGCCGCAACCCAACAAGTAAGCCCCTCAAATGAAAAACGCCCGCAAAGCTTGCGGGCGTTTTTCATTGCATCATCGATGACTTATCTGAGCAAGCGCGCGATATCGCGCGCGAAATACGTCAGCACGCCATCGGCGCCGGCGCGCTTGAAGGAGAGCATCGCCTCCATCATTGTCTTGTCATGGTCTAGCCAGCCATTTTGCGCGGCCGCTTTGATCATCGCGTATTCGCCGCTGACCTGATACGCAAACGTCGGCGCCTTGAATTCGTCCTTCACACGCCGCACGATATCCAGATACGGCATGCCCGGCTTCACCATCACCATATCCGCGCCTTCAGCCAGATCCAGTGCGACTTCACGTAATGCCTCATCGCTGTTACCCGGGTCCATCTGGTAGGTGGCCTTGCTGCCCTTGCCGAGATTCGCGGCCGAGCCGACTGCGTCGCGGAACGGTCCGTAAAACGCTGACGCATATTTCGCCGAGTAGGCCATGATGCGGGTGTAGATATGTCCGTTCGCTTCCAGCGCGGTGCGTATCGCACCGATGCGACCATCCATCATGTCGGACGGCGCAACGATATCGACGCCGGCGGCGGCTTGCACCATTGCCTGTTTCACCAGAATCGCCGTGGTCTCGTCATTTAGTATGTAGCCGTCATCGTTGAGTACACCATCTTGTCCGTGACTGGTATACGGATCAAGCGCGACATCGGTCAGGATGCCGAGCTCCGGGCAGCGCTCTTTCAGCGCACGCACTGCGCGCGGCACCAGCCCATCAGGATTGGTCGCCTCGATGCCGTCCGGCGTCTTCAGCGACGCATCGATCACCGGGAATAACGCCAGCACCGGTATGCCGAGTGACACGCATTCTTCCGCGATCGGCAGCAACAGGTCGACTGATACGCGCTCGACACCCGGCATCGACGGCACCGCTTCGCGGCGGTTCTTGCCATCGAGGATAAACACCGGATAGATCAGGTCAGCGGCAGTGACCACGCTCTCGCGCATCATCGCGCGCGAGAACGCATCCTTGCGCATGCGACGCATGCGGATGGCCGGAAACTTGGATAGCGAGTCAATCGTCATGAGCTTCTCTTTAATTCTGGGTCAAGGTTAACAGTGGAAAAGCGCGCCGCCGGCCACCGGCGACGGGCTGAACTTTTGCCGGTCCCGCCTCTCAGACAAACGGGTGATTACTCACCTCCCGCTTCTCCTCCCTGAGCGGGGCTGACTCGTTTGAAGGCGAGGCAGCGTTGAACCCTGGAGACCTTCCCCTTTCTCCAGGGTTTTTTTATACCTCCTGCACCGGCGCGTCGACGGGACGATCCAGCCCCAATAATGCCTGTATCGTCTGGTCTGCCTCGTCGAGGCCAACGCGCTTTAACGCCGAGAACAGTTGCACTGAGAATGGCAGAGGCTGGCCGGACTCGTCAACATAGCTGCCCAGTACCGTTTGCGCCAGGCGCAGAGCCTCGGCCTGCTCGCTGCGGTTCAGCTTGTCGGCTTTGCTCAGCAGGCAATGAACCGGCTTGCCGGTCGGCGCGAACCATTCGAGCATTTCGGTATCGAGCTCGGTGAAAGGCCGGCGCGCGTCCATGATCAGCACCAGCGCGACCAGTGTCTCGCGCACTTGCACATAGCGGCCCAGCAGCTGCTGCCAGTGGTCTTTCGCGGTACCTGATACTTCCGCGTAGCCATAGCCGGGCAGATCGACCAGAAAGGCGCGGATCTCATCGGTGCGGGTTGCGTCCTTGCGATGTTGCCCGACATGCGCGCCGCCAATCGAGAAAAAATTGATGTGCTGCGTGCGGCCCGGCGTCTTCGATGCGAAAGCCAGCTTCTTCTGGTTGCACAGCAGGTTAATCGCCGTCGACTTACCGGCGTTCGAGCGTCCGGCGAACGCGATCTCCGGCACTTGGTATTTTGGCAAATCCTGCAGCCGGTTGACGGTGGTGAAAAAGCGGGCTTGCCAGAGTGCGGACATGGATGATCGGGCCGGGAAGTAAGGGGAAACCGGTGGGAGGGCTGCGAGGTTTCAGGCCGTCATTGTAGTACAATGAATGGCTATATTTTCGCGTAAACCAAACCAATAAATCCCCGGGTGTTTGAATGAATCGTGCTCTTTCGTCGTTCGTGAAATTCGTCTCCATCGCGCTGCTGGCAGCGTCCGCCACCGCTTTCGCCAATGAGCCCAAGGCTCCTGCTGCAGCCGATCCCGCCAAGGGCGCTACGCTGTTTGCAGCCGGCGATCCGGCGCGCGGCATCATGGCCTGCGCTGCTTGCCATGGCGCGGAAGGCAATTCGGTCATCACGCAGAATCCGAAGCTGGCCGGTCAGCACGAGGCTTATCTGAAAAAGCAGCTGCACGATTTCCAGGGTCCGAATCGCAATAACGCGGTGATGACCATGATCGCCAAGGCCATGTCGGAAGAAGACATCAGCAATATTGCCGCTTATCTCGCCGCGCAAAAGCAGGCGCCGGGTGTCGCAAAGAGCAAGGACACGATCGAGTGGGGCAAGAAAATCTATCGCGCCGGCATCGCCGAGAAAAATGTGCCAGCCTGCGCTGGCTGCCACAGCCCGAACGGCGCCGGTATTCCTGCGCAGTACCCGCGCGTCGCCGGCCAGCATCAGGATTATTCTGTCGCACAGCTGACCAATTTCCGTACCGGTGCTCGTACGAACTCTGCGCAGATGACCGCGGTGGGCAAGCGTCTGTCGGATGAAGAAATGAAAGCTGTCGCCGATTACATCGCCGGCCTGAAGTAAGCGACGCGCTTCCGACAAAAAATAATCAGCGGAAGCAGCGGTAAACGAACTGGGGGTGGCGATGTGCCGCCCCTTTTTCTTTGTCCAGTCACACGGATAATCTGATCACTATGGAATCGCCCATGACTGCCGCCCCGGCCCCCGAACTGCGCAGACAGACCCGTTTCAGCGCAGAGCTGGTCGAACTCGTGTCATCGATGCGCTTTGCGATCAGCCTGCTGACCGTGATCGCGATTGCGTCCGTCGTGGGTACTGTCGTGCTGCAAAACGAGCCGATGCCGAATTACGTGAATCAGTTCGGGCCCTTCTGGTTTGAAGTGTTTGCGCGCTTCTCGGTCTACTCGGTGTATTCAGCCTGGTGGTTCCTGCTGATCATGGCCTTCCTGGTCGTATCCACCTCGCTGTGTATCGTGCGCAATGCGCCGAAGATGCTGGCCGACATGAAGAGCTGGCGCGACAACGTGCGTGAGCAGTCGCTGCGAAATTTTCATCACCACACCGAATGGACCAGTCAGCGCAGCGTTGAGCAGGTCGCGCAAGAGGCCGCGCGACGCGTGGTCGCAGCCGGGTATCAGGTGAAGCTGGTGGCGAAGGAGGGGGCGACCTTGCTGACGGCGAAACAGGGGGCGGCCAACAAGCTCGGCTATATCTTTGCGCATTCGGCGATTGTCATCATTTGCGTCGGCGGTCTGCTGGACTCCAATCTGGCGATCACTGCGCAGCAATGGATGTTCGGTAAGGAACCTTTTCGCGGCAATGCCGTCATCTCCGAGATACCGGCAAAACATCGACTGGGTATCGGCAACATTACCTTTCGCGGCAACACCCTGATTCCGGAAGGGCAGACCAGCGACACCACCATCCTGCAGGCAGGTGACGGCGTGCTGATCCAGGATCTGCCGTTCACGCTGCAGCTGGAAAAATTCGTCGTCGATTTCTACTCGACTGGCATGCCGAAGCTGTTCGCCAGTAATGTGATTGTGATCGACAAGGAAACCGGCAAGCGCTTTCCGGCGACCATCAAGGTCAACGAGCCGCTGATCTACAAAGGCCTGGCGGTGTACCAGTCGAGCTTCGAGGATGGCGGCAGTCGTTTGCAGCTCGCGGGTTATCCGATGACGGGCAATGCGCATGTACCTTTCCGGGTGAACGGCGAAGTCGGCAAGTCATCGAAACTCAGCGGCGGTGATGCGGACTACACGATCGAGTGGTCCGGTTTCCGTCCTTTCAATGTCGAGAACGTATCGGGCGATGCGCGCGCGGTCAAGCAAGCGAAAGGCTTCGACCAGCATCTGGGTTCGGCCGCGAACCCGGAGAAGACGAAGGACCTTAAAAATATCGGGCCCAGCGTGCAGTACAAGCTGCGCGACAAGAACGGGCAGGCGCGCGAATTCAGCAACTACATGTTGCCGGTCAAGGTGGATGACGCCGAATATTTCCTCGCCGGCGTGCGTGAGAATCCGTCCGAAGGTTTCCGCTATCTGCGCATTCCGGCCGACGCCGAGGGTAAGGTGGACGAGTGGATGCGTCTGCGCGCGGCGATCATGGATCCTGCCTTGCGTGAGAAGGCGGCGCGCCGCTACGCGGCCAATGTGCCGCTGGGCGCGAATGCGACCGCGCAGCTGCGGGATCAGCTGCAGGCATCAGCGCTGCGCGGGCTGACCGTCTTTGCCGGCAGCGAGGAGGCCTCGGGTTACATCGCGGTGGCACGCTTCATTGAGAAGCTGCCGAAGGAGCAGCAGGAAAAGACCGCGGATATCTTCATGAAGATCCTGAATGGCGCGATGTGGGAACTATGGCAGGCAGCGCGCGAGAAGGACGGGCTGGAGCCGGTCGCGATATTCGAGTCCAACGGTCGTTTCCTGCGGCTGGCGACGGATGCGCTGGCCGATGCATTTTTCTACGGCGCGCCGGTCTATCTGCAGCTGAAAGGATTCGATGAGGTCAAGGCCTCAGTGTTCCAGGTCACGCGCTCGCCAGGCAAGAACGTGGTCTATCTCGGGTGCCTGCTACTGGTGCTGGGCGTGTTCTCGATGATCTATATTCGCGAGCGCCGGCTGTGGATCTGGATACGGCCGGATGCGCAGGGTGGCACGCACGCGCTGATGGCCATGAGTACCCAGCGCCGTAGCCTCGATTTCGACAAGGAATTCGAGCAACTGAAGGGCCGACTACCCACCGCATGACGGGCGGCTCAAGTGCTGCGAGCAGTCTGCAATCAGGTTGTCAGCATGCACAGCAAAAAGGCCTGTAACAAGTCTGCATAAAGCGCTTCGTCAGCGCCTGACTCGGTCCCCGGCAAGCGCCGGGGCGCTGCACTATACTTTGCGTCGCGTCGCCAACTTGCGTGACCCCCGGAGACAGATCATGGAACTCACCGATACCTATACCGAAAACCCCGGCCTGCTGAAGGGTCGCAGCGTGCTTGACTGGATTTTTGCCGCACTGTTGCTGGCCGGCGCGCTGTTCGCATTGAACCGCTACGGCGATTTCATGGATATCTACGAGAAGGGCATCCTGCTGGCTGCGGTGCCGACGTTTGCCGGTTTGGGCTGGTATTGGAAATCTGCGCGTACGCTGACCGTGCTGATCGCGGTGCTGTCGCTGTCGGGCATCTACTTTTATGCCGGCAATCTCGACGCCGCGCAGAACCGTTTTTTCCTGAAGTATCTGCTGTCGAGCCAGTCTGCGATTTTGTGGATGAGCACGCTGTTCTTCCTGTCCACGCTGTTCCACTGGGGCGGCCTGATCGCGCGTTCGGATTTCGGCGGCTCGGTCGGCAGCAAGCTGTGCTGGGCCGCGATCCTGATGGGTTTCACCGGCTTGATGGTTCGCTGGTATGAGTCCTACCTGCTAGGCGCTGACATCGGCCACATCCCGGTCTCGAACCTGTATGAAGTCTTCGTGCTGTTCTGCCTGATCACCGCGCTGTTCCTTACCTTTTACGAACAGAAGTACGCCACGCTCGCAGTCAGCCCCTTCGTGATGCTGATCATCTCGGCCGCGGTCGGTTTCCTGCTGTGGTACATGGTCACGCGTGGCGCGCAGGAAATCCAGCCGCTGGTGCCGGCGCTGCAAAGCTGGTGGATGAAGATTCATGTACCGGCCAACTTCATTGGCTACGGTACCTTCGCACTGGCTGCGATGGTTGGCGTGGCTTACCTGCTGAAGTCCAAAGGCCGACTCGCTGACCGCCTGCCGCCACTGGAGGTGCTGGATGACATCATGTACAAGGCAATCGCCGTCGGTTTTGCCTTCTTCACGATCGCGACCATTCTCGGCGCGTTATGGGCGGCGGAAGCCTGGGGTGGCTACTGGTCCTGGGATCCGAAAGAAACCTGGGCGCTGATTGTCTGGCTGAACTACGCCGCCTGGTTGCATATGCGTCTGATGAAAGGCCTGCGCGGACAGGTTGCCGCATGGTGGGCTGTGCTGGGCTTACTGATTACGACCTTCGCCTTCCTTGGCGTGAATATGTTCTTGTCGGGCTTGCACTCTTACGGCGAGCTCTGATCCAACGAAGGCTGCCACGGCAGCCTTCCTCTTTTGGGGACCATCATGCTGATCAGGATTCCTCGTGCCAACGAACCACTGCCATCCGAGATCACGCCACGCGAGCTGATGGCCTCGCGCCGTCTGTTCCTGCAGCAGATGGCGGCCGGCACCCTTGCGTCCATCGGCTTGGTTGATGCGGCGCTCGCCGCGGAAGCGGCGCAGCGGCAGGCCTTGCCGGCGCAGCGCAATGCCCGGTATGTCGCGCCGGACAAGCCGACCGCGTATGCGGATGCGAGCACCTACAACAACTTCTACGAGTTCGGTACCGACAAGGCGGATCCGGCCATGTTTGCCGGCACGCTGAAGACGCGGCCATGGACCGTGCGCATCGACGGCGAAGTGAAGAAGCCGCTGACGCTGGATATCGACGCGCTGCTCAAACTCGCGCCGCTGGAAGAGCGGCTGTACCGCCTGCGCTGCGTCGAAGGCTGGTCGATGGCGATTCCGTGGATCGGCTTCCCGTTCGCAGAACTGATCCGCAAGGTCGAGCCGACCGGCAATGCGAAGTTCGTCGAGTTCACCACGCTGGCTGACCGTGCGCAGATGCCCGGTATCGGCAGTCGCGTGCTGCAGTGGCCGTATGTCGAAGGCTTGCGCATGGATGAAGCGAATCATCCGCTGACGCTGCTGAGCTTCGGCATGTATGGTCAGGTACTACCGAATCAGAATGGCGCGCCGGTGCGGCTTGTGGTGCCGTGGAAATATGGTTTCAAATCCGCTAAATCCATCGTGCGTATACGATTTACCGACTCGCAGCCCAAGACGGCGTGGAATCTGGTCGCGCCGGAAGAATATGGTTTCTACTCGAACGTGAATCCCGAGGTCGATCATCCGCGCTGGTCGCAGGCCAGCGAGCGTCGCATCGGCGAGGATGGTTTCTTGACCAGAAAGCGCAAGACGCTGATGTTCAACGGCTATCCGGAAGTGGCATCGCTCTACACCGGCATGGACCTGAAGAAATTCTACTGACGCGATGGCGCCGACTGCTGCGCAACTAATGCTGATCCGGCGCACGCTGTTCGTGCTGGCGCTCATGCCCTTGCTGCGCGTGGTGCTGATGGGATTTCAGGACAAGCTGGGCGCCAATCCCATCGAAACGATCACCCGCTCCAGCGGCGACTGGACCCTGTATTTCCTGTGCCTGACGTTAACGATCACGCCGCTGCGCCACCTGAGCGGGCAGCACTGGCTGCTCCGGCTGCGCCGCATGCTCGGCCTGTTTGCGTTTTTCTACGCCTGCCTGCATTTCACAACCTTCCTCTGGTTCGATCATTTTTTCGATCTGGCCGCGATGTGGACGGACGTGAAGAAGCGACCCTTCATCACGGTGGGCTTCACGGCCTTCGTGTTGCTGATACCGCTGGCGATCACCAGCACGCACGGCATGCAGCGGCGACTCGGGCGGCACTGGTCGCAACTGCACCGGCTGATCTACCTGATTGCGATGCTGGCGATACTGCACTTCTGGTGGATGCGCGCCGGCAAAAATAACTTCGGCGAGCCGATCGCGATGGGAGCCATCGTTCTGCTACTGCTGGGGTTCAGGCTGGTGTGGCGCTGGAAAGCTGCGCGCAGTCTGGCAGTGGGGGTGAAGGATCCGGGGTGAGAACGGGCGGCGGGGATGGTGCGTATAGGGTGGGTAGAGCGAAGCGACACCCACCATCGCAGTCCAACGGCACTTACTTCGGAATCGACTCCAGCGCGAACAGCTCCGCAGGATTTTCTCGCTGCCGGATCAGTGTGATCTTCTCACCATCCACCAGAATTTCGGCTGCGCGACCCCGCGTGTTGTAGTTCGATGCCATGGTCATGCCATACGCGCCGGCCGACATGATGGCCAGCAGGTCGCCTTGCTGCAGACTGAGCCTGCGGCCGCGCGCGAGCCAGTCGCCGGATTCGCAGACGGGGCCAACCACGTCATATTCCTTCGCATCCGTATCGCTGCGCTGCAGCGGCTGCACGCCATGCCAGGCCTCATACATGGCCGGACGCATCAGATCATTCATCGCTGCATCGACGACCGCAAAATTTTTGGTGGCGCCATGCTTCAGGTACTGCACTTCGGTCAACAGCACGCCGGCATTGCCAACGATGGAGCGACCCGGCTCGAACATCACGCTGATCGGCTTGCCGTCATATTTCTCTGCGCGCCAGCGGTCGACACGATGAAATAGGCGTGCCAGATAATCCGCGACCGCCACCGGCTTTTCGTCATCGTAGGTAATGCCAATGCCGCCGCCGATGTCGAGGTGGTGCAGATCGATGCCATCCGCATGCAGGCGGTCGACCAGCTCGATGACCTTGTCCAGCGCCTCCAGCAGCGGCGCGTCATCCAGTAGCTGCGAGCCGATATGGCAATCGATGCCGGTGACATCGATATTCGGCAGGCTGGCCGCCACACGGTAGGTGTTCAGCGCATCTTCAAATGCGATACCGAATTTATTGTCCTTCAGTCCGGTCGAGATATACGGATGCGTCTTGGGATCGACATCCGGATTCACGCGCAGCGATACGCGCGCATGTTTGCCGAGGCTGCCGGCCACATCATTCAGACGGTGCAGCTCCGGAATCGATTCGACGTTGAAACACAAAATGTCATGCGACAGCGCGAGCTTCATCTCGTCGCGCGATTTGCCGACGCCCGAGAAGATGACTTTGCCCGGATCACCGCCGGCTGCGATCACGCGCAGCAGCTCACCGCCGGAGACGATGTCGAAGCCGGAGCCCAGCTTTCCGAGCAGGTTCAGCACTGCAAGATTTGAGTTGGACTTCACCGAATAGCAAACCAGTGAGTCCTTGTCGCTGCGGCCATGCGCGCGGCAGGCATTCGCATAGGCGAGAAAATTTTCGGTCAGCGCCGCGCGTGAATACACATAAGCGGGTGTGCCAAAGGTCTCGGCGATTCTGGCGAGTGGCACGGCTTCGGCGTGCAGCGCATCGCCACGATATTCGAAATGCGACATGGTCAGGGCTGGCGGGAAGGTTCGGCGGGATTGTCCGGTTGCGCACGATTACCCGCATCCGGACCGGACGATTCGGGCAGCTTGGGTCGTTCAGGCAGGTACAACGGCCCGGTCTGTCCGCAGGCCGACAAGCTGGTCGCGGCAATCGTCGCTAGAATACAAAGATATAGGCGCATCGGAAGTCTGGTCACGCAGGCGGGATCGCGCCGCTCTTGGCGCGACGCGCATCGAAAGTTCAACTGGAGTTTAGCATGACCGAAACCGAATTCCTGACCGTTGCTGCACGCGTACTCGACGATATCGAGCACGCTCTGGAGCAGGCCGGCGACGCCGCCGACGTGGATGTGGAATGCAGTCGCAGCGGCAATGTGCTCGAGATCGAGTTTGTCGACCATGGCAGCAAGATCATCGTGAACACGCAGGCGCCGATGCAGGAGATCTGGGTCGCCGCGCGCGCCGGCGGCTTTCATTACCGGCTCAATGATGGCCGCTGGCTGGATACCCGCAGTGGCACCGAGCTCTACACGGCCTTGTCGGAACTGGCGAGCGCGCAGGCGGGCGTGCCGCTGCAGCTCGCTGCGTGATCAGAAGATCTCGCTCTTCGTTCCTTCTTTGGGCGTGTCTCTCGCCGGCTCCTTCGGTGTATCCGGTGTGCCGGCAGGCTTGTCGTCGCCCTGTCCGTTCAGCAAGTTCACGCTGCCGCCTTCCACATATTCGCTGTACATGAGGTCGCCGCCATGCGTGGTGACACCGGTCGGTACCTCGCGTTCGACCACGGCCATGGCTGGCAGCGCCTTCGCCATATAGCCGATCCAGATCGGCAGCGCGAGGCCGCCGCCGGTTTCCTTGTTGCCGAGGTTCTTCGGCTTGTCGAAGCCTATCCATGCAACACCGACGAGGTGCGGATGGTAGCCCGCGAACCAGGCATCAATGGAGTCATTCGTGGTGCCGGTTTTGCCCGCAATATCGGCGCGCTTCAGCGACAGCGCACGGGTTGCGGTGCCATGTCGGACCACGTCCTTCAACATACTGTCGATCACATACGCATTACGCGCGTCAATCACGCGCAGTGATTCATCGCCGGCCTTTTCGGGTGTCACTTCGAACAGTGGTTTGCCGTCGCTGCTGGTAATTTTCGAGATCAGGTAAGGATTGATCTTGTAGCCACCGTTCGCGAACACCGAGTACGCCCCGGCCAGCTGCAGCGGCGTGACCGAGCCGGCACCAAGCGCCAGCGTCAGGTACGGCGGGTTCTTGTCGGCCTCGAAACCGAAGCGGGTCACGTATTCCTGCGCGTACGCCGGCCCGATCTTGTCGAGGATACGGATCGAGATCATGTTCTTCGACTTGGTCAGGCCCTTGCGGATGGACATCGGACCTTCGTACTTGCCATCGTAGTTTTTGGGTTCCCAGGCTTGCGAGCCGGTCTGCGACGCGTCGAAGCTCAGCGGCGCATCGTTGACCACGGTGCCAGGCCAAAAACCTTTTTCCAGTGCCGCCGAATAGATGAAAGGCTTGAATGACGAACCGGGCTGGCGCCATGCCTGCGTGACGTGATTGAATTTATTGCGGTTGAAATCGAAGCCGCCGACCAGTGCGCGGATGGCACCGGTGTCAGAGTTCACGGCAACAAAAGCTGATTCCACTTCCGGCAGCTGAATGACCGACCAGTTGCTGCCTTCCTGAATCACGCGGATGATCGCACCGCGCCGGATGCGCTTGTTGGTCGGTACCTTGTCAGTCAGCGCGCTGGCTGCGGTGCCGATGCCCGTGTCGGCAATCGTGATTTCTTCGCCGGACGCCAGTACCGCGCGTAGCGTCTTGGGTCCCGTCGACAGCACCACGGCGGCGACCAGCCCGTCGCTGTCCGGATGCTCGGCGAGTTCGGATTCGATCGCCGCCTCAGCATCCGACTTGTCGGACGGGATATCCATATAGCCTTCCGGACCGCGATAGGGCTGCCGCTTCTCGTAGTCGAGCACACCGCGTCGCAGCGCGAGATAGGCCGCGTCCTGATCGGCCTTGGTAATTGTGGTGAATACATTCAGGCCACGCGTGTACGCGTCTTCCTTGAACTGCTCGTAAACCATCTGGCGCGCCATTTCGGCCACGTATTCCGCATGCACGCCGAAGTCATTACTGTCCATCTTGATCTTCAGCTTCTCGTCCCGCGCCTGCTCATACTGCGCGGTTGTGATGTAGCCGAGATCATGCATGCGCTGCAGAATGTATAGCTGGCGTCCCTTCGCGCGTTTCGGGTTGACCACCGGATTATTCGCGGACGGCGCCTTCGGCAGGCCCGCCAGCATCGCGGCCTCGGCGACCGTGATCTCGGACAGCTTTTTGCCGAAGTAAATCTGCGCGGCCGATGCGAAGCCGTAGGAGCGCTGACCCAGATAGATCTGGTTCATATAGAGCTCGAGAATCTGATCCTTGGTCAGCGTTTTCTCGATCTTCCATGCGAGCAGCACTTCATACAGCTTGCGTTTGATCGTCTGTTCGCTGGACAGGAAGAAATTACGGGCCACCTGCTGCGTGATCGTTGACGCACCCTGACGGCTACCACCCAGCGCATTGTGAATGGCCGCGCGCAGCACACCCCAGTAATCGACGCCGTGGTGCTCATAAAAGCGATCATCTTCAATCGCAAGCACGGCCTGCTTCATCACCTTCGGAATGTCCTTGTAGCGGACCAGACTGCGACGCTCCTCGCCAAATTCGCCGATCAGCACATTGTCTGCGGAAAAAACGCGCAGCGGCATCTTCGGCTGGTAGGTGGCCAGCGAGTCAATATCCGGCAAATTCGGATACGCCATCATCAGCATGAAGCTGAGCAGGAGAAATCCGATCAATGCAAGTCCAGTTAGAACACCGAACAAACTCAGCGCGACTTTAGCCGGGGCAGGCAGGCTGCTGCCACGCTTGCCTGCATCGGTGCCATCGGACGGGGACTTGGTATTCATTCAGCAGCGGTGCAATACGACGGTGATTGATGGCGATCATTATAGCGGCTGACCATCGTCGGATCGCTGTCCTCAGCGATCCGACGCCGCATCCGCCAGCGCTGGCGTGTCGGTAGGTATCCAGCATTCGCGTCGGCATTTGACAACGCGGCATCGTCATCGCTTTACACCACGGAAACCCGCTTGCTAGCATCGCGACTCGTTTCACAATTGACAATGCGGAGTGAGTGTAGATGCCGTTATTCGGTCGCTGGTGGAGAAAGACGCAGGTGCCGGTGCTGGGTGTCGACATCGGCGCCGGTGGTGTGCGGGTGGTGGAGTTCACGCGCGATCGCCATCCCTGCGTTGCGCATTATGCGCATCAACCACTGCCGCAAGGCGCCATTCGTGATGGCGCGATCGTGATGCATGATGTCGTATGCGATGCATTGCGCGCCGCATTACGCGACAGCGGCAGCCGCCTGCGGCATGCAGCGCTCGCGCTGCCGGCCGGCGTGGTGATCATGAAAACGCTGACCATGCCGATGGGTCTGTCCGACGATGAGCTTGAGTTACAGGTTGAAGCGGAGGCGGATGCGACACTGCCTTTTGCGCGCGACGAGATGGGCATTGATTTCGCCGTGTCCGGACCGAATGCGCAGCAGCCTGAGGCGGTCGACGTGATGCTGGTCGCCGCGCGCAGGGAAAAAATCGATGAACGGACCAGCGTCGCGGAAGCAGCCGGTCTCAAGCCGCTGATCGTCGATGTCGAATCGCATGCACTGATGTCGGCCGTTGCTTTATTCGATGTCGCGCGTGGCGCGCGCGAGCCGCAACTGATCGCGGCGCTTCAACTCGATCCGGACCGCAGTCACTGTTTCTTCATGCTCGACGGCGCGCTGCTGTACGAGCGTGAACTGGGCCCGGTGATGCTCAGGAAGGAGGCCGCCGCGATTGATGCGGTCTGTCAGGAATTCAGCCGCGCGCTGCAGCTGTTCCAGACCGCGACCGGACACTCGCAGCTGCATCACGTCTACCTGCTTGGTGTTGCACCGAATGAACTGGCGGACGCACTCTCGCATCGCATGAATCTGCAAGTCAGTCTGCCGGATCCGCGACAGCGTTGGTCAGGTCATGCATCGCCCGGACTGGGTGAACATCCGTCAGCCTGCATGCTGGCCTGCGGCCTCGCGCTGCGTGGTGTTGCATCATGATGGCACTGAATCTGCTGCCCTGGCGTGAGGAGCAACGTCAGGAGCGCAAGCGGCAGTTCACGCGCCTGCTCGGACTGGCGGGTGCGCTGGGACTGGTCATCGTACTGGCGGTATTCGCTGTCAACAACGGCCGCATCGCGCTGCAGGATGCTCGCAATCAGCTGCTCAGTACTGAGATTGCCGCACTCGATGCCAGTCTGCGCGAGATCCGCGATCTGAAGCAGCAGATCGAAGCGCTGGATGCACGCCGCGCGGCCGTTGCGCGCTTGCAGGCAAGCCGGTCCGTACCGGTGCACTTGCTGGATGAAGTCGTCAATCGCGTACCGCAGGGCGTGATGTTGAAGTCGCTGAAACAGTCAGACCGTTTATCGCTGACTGGCTATGCGCAATCCAATGGACGGGTGTCCGAGTTGTTGCGCTCCCTGGAGGCCGGTGCCGACTGGCTGGGCCAGCCGGAACTGGTCGAAATCAAGTCGGCCAGTGTCGGGCAGGGGAGAGATGCGCGACGCTTGTTCGAATTCACGATCGCGACATCAGCGACGGATGGGCCGGAGAAAAAGCCGTGAGCGTGCTGGCCCAACGCGTCGATGCGCTGCGCGCGCAATTCAGGGGGCTGGAGGGTCGGCATCCGGGTCTGTGGCCACCGCTGCCACGGGCACTGTGCGCGATCGGACTGGTGTTCGTGCTCGTGGGCGCTGGAGGCTGGCTGGTATGGCTGCCGCAGTGGGAGGATCTTGATCAAGGACGACAAACCGAGCAGCGTCTGCGCGGTGAATTCGAAGCCAAAGTCGCGCAGGCGCAGCACCTCGACAGCCTGCGCCGGCAAAAGGCGGAGGTTCAGCGGCAGGTCAGTCAGCTGGAACGTCAGTTACCCGGCAAAGCCGATATGGATGCGCTGCTGGCCGGCATCAGTCAGGCCGGTGTGGCGCGTGGCTTGCAGTTCGAACTGTTCAAGCCCGGGCAGCTGCAATTCTCCGATTACTACGCTGAACTGCCGATCGAGATACGCCTGTCTGGTAATTTTCATGCGCTGGCTGGCTTCATCAGCGATGTGGCGAACCTGCCGCGCATTGTCACGCTCGACAGTATCGCTCTCGCGCAGCAGCGCGAGGGCGCGCTGGCTTTCACGTGCGTTGCGCATGCGTTCCGCTATCTCGATCCGGCTGAAGCAGCGCAGAGAAAATCATCCGCAGACAGTCGCAAGAAGCAGGTGAAGCCTTGAAGTGCAGTCTGCTGATGCTGATGCTGGCACTGCTGCTATCAGCCTGCGACGAGCAGCGCGATAGTGATCTGCGCGCATGGATGGCGGGTGTCAGGCAGCGCCATCACGCGCCGGCGCTGTCGGTACCGCCGGCAGCCGCAGTCCATGAATTCCGCTACCTGCCTGCGTCCCGTACCGATCCGTTCGACATCACAAAGCTTGCTGTCCACGACGAAAAGCAAGCCGGAGACCCGCTGCAACCGGACCTGCGTCGCGCTCGTGAGCCGCTCGAATCTTTCCCGCTGGACAGTCTTCGACTGATCGGCAGCTTGCGGCGCGGCCGCGATGTCGTTGCGCTGATCGAGGCCGACAAGCTGGTGTACCCGCTGCGCATCGGCGGTCATCTCGGTCAGGACTTTGGCAAGGTCGTTGCGATCAGCGAAAAAACCATCGACATCGACGAGCTGATACCGGAAAGCGGCGGACGCTGGGCACAGCGACGCGCGCAACTCGTTTTGCAGGAGAAGAAATGACCAAGGTTTTCTGGCGCTGTGCGCGGGCCGCATGGCTTGCGCTGTGTGGCCTGTGCGCCCCTGCGCTTGCCGAGCCGAATGCGGTACGCGCCATCAGTGCCGCATACGAAGGCGGGCAGCAAGTACTGCGCATTCAATTGCTGCGACCGCTGGCGGCGCCACCTACCGGTTTTGCGACGGTCGATCCGCCGCGCATCGTGATCGACCTGCCGGATACCGTCAACGCGACTTCACAGCCGCGCAAGGCGCTCGACAGCGGTGATATTCGTCATGTGGATATCGTACAGTCCGGCGCGCGCACGCGGCTGGTGTTGAGTCTGAAGCGAGCGATAACGCATGCTACGCGCCTGCAAAATGGCGAACTACTGGTTGTGCTGGGGAGTCCTTCTGCGGGCGCGTCCTCAGCCGCGACCTCGGCGTCGACCTCTGCCGCGCTTGCCAGCGAACGCAACGCGGTGGTCGACATCGATTTTCGTCGCGGCGAAGCTGGTGCCGGCCGCGTGATTGTCGACCTGTCGCGCGAACAGTCCGCCGTCGATGTAAGGCGGCAGGGGAATGCGGTGGTGGTTGATCTGATGAAGACCCACCTGCCCGAGCTGCTGCGACGCCGGCTGGATGTGAAGGACTTCGGCACGCCGGTGCAGGAGATTACCGCCAGCGCCAGCGGCGACATGGTCCGGCTCAGTATTGCTGCCGGTGGTCCGTGGGGCCATGTCGCCTGGCAGACCGACCGCCGGCTGGTGGTCGAGGTAAGACCGCAGAAGACGGACGAGCGGGGTAACGGGCGTGGCTATCACGGCGACAAGTTATCGCTGAATTTCCAGAATATCGAGGTGCGTGCGCTGCTGCAGGTGATTGCTGATTTCACCGGCTTGAACGTGGTCGCCAGTGACAGCGTGGGCGGCAACCTGACATTGCGGCTGAAGGATGTGCCGTGGGATCAGGCGCTCGACATCGTGATGCAGGCGCGTGGCCTCGACATGCGCAAGAGCGGTAACGTGCTGTGGATTGCGCCGAAGGATGAGTTGCTGACGAAAGAGCGGCTGGAGCTCGAGCAGCGCGCGCAGATCGTTGAACTTGAGCCGCTGTTGACCGAAACCTTCCAGCTGAACTATCAGAAGGCCGAGGCCTTCCAGAAAGTATTCGGACTGGACGGTCAGCCCGGACGCAGCAGCATACTGTCACGGCGTGGCAGCGCGTCGGCTGAGCCGCGCAGCAACAAGCTGTTCGTCACCGATACACCGGCCAAGCTCGAAGAGGTAAGGCGGCTGATCCGGCTGACCGACGTGCCGCAGCGGCAGGTGATGATTGAGGCGCGCATCGTCGAGGCTGACGACAGCTTCAACAAGAATCTGGGTGCACGGCTTGGCTTCCTGGATCTGAACCAAACCCGAGCGGGCACACCCGGCATCAATCTGCCGGGCAGCGCGCGACTCGGTGTGACCGGCAATTATCTGGGTGTCGGCGAGCAGACCGGACAGGCGACGGTAACTGGTGGCAGCTACATACCCAACACGCAGTTCGTCGATCTGAATGCGGCAAAAATCGGTACGGCATCGCCGGGCAGCATCGGCTTCAGCCTGTTCTCGGCCGGCGCGAATCGCTTCCTGAATCTGGAATTGTCTGCCTTGCAGGCTGATGGCAAGGGCAAGATCATCTCCAGTCCGCGGGTTGTGACTGCCGACCAGCAGCCCGCGATCATTGAGCAGGGCGAAGAAATTCCGTATCAGCAGGCCACTTCCAGCGGTGCGACATCGATCCAGTTCAAGAAGGCGAACCTGAAGCTCGAGGTCACACCGCAGATCACACCGGACGGCAACATCATCCTGACCGTCGATGTTGCGAAGGATTCGCGAGGCATCGCGGTCGGTAACAGCTATGCGATCGACACCAAGCATGTGAAGACGAATGTGCAGGTTGATAACGGTGGCACCGTGGTACTGGGCGGGATCTTCACGCAGGAAGAACGGAATAATGTCTACAAGGTCCCGTTCTTTGGTGACATTCCGCTGCTGGGTTATCTTTTTCGCCAGACCACTCAGCTGCGCAGCCAGAAGGAGCTGCTGATTTTCATCACGCCGCGCATCGTGACCGACATGGTCTCGGCGTCCGAAGCCGGCGCGTTGCTGCGCTGACGGAGCAAGGCCACGGGATCGGATAAACTGCTGTCTTTCCGGAGAAATATCTCCAGCAACGGCAACCATGTCGACTCCGAATTCCAATATCTTCCTGGTCGGCCTGATGGGCTCCGGCAAGACCACCATCGGCAAGGCGCTCGCGCGGCGACTCGGCTTGCGCTTTGTCGATGCCGACCATGAAATCGAGGCCCGTACCGGCGCATCGATACCGTTGATCTTCGAGATCGAGGGCGAGGCCAGCTTCCGGCAGCGCGAGGCGGATGTGATCCGTGATTTGTCGGCGCAGCAGGGCATCGTGCTGGCAACCGGCGGTGGCGCCGTGCTGAATGAGCAGAGCCGCCATTTGCTGCGTGAGCGCGGCACCGTGATCTATCTGAAAGCATCGGTCGCCAGCATCCTGCAAAGAACCAGCCACGACCGCAACCGTCCCTTGCTGCAGACTGCCGATCCGAAGGCCAGGATCGAGGAACTGTCGCGGGAGCGCGCGCCGCTATACGAAGAAGTCGCACATATCACGATCGAAACCGGCCGGCCGAACGTGACTTCGGTGGTGCAGAACATCCTGACGCAACTCCAGCAATCTCCGCTGTTCAACCCGCCGGCCACCGAAGCCGTTCCTACTGATTCCGATTGAGCCGCATGAAGCCCTCCGCCTCTGTATTCGCGAACCTGAGCGTCGAGCTCGGCGAGCGCAGCTATCCGATCATCATTGGTAGCCAGCTGTTGCACGACGCCGGTTTTGCGCGCCATGTGCCCGGCCAGCGCGTTGCGATCGTCACCAATACTACCGTCGCGCCGCTGTATCTGGACCGGCTGACCGCGATGTTGCAGGCCGCCGGCAAGGAATGCATTCCGGTGGTGCTGCCGGACGGCGAGGAAGAGAAGAACGCCGACAACCTGATGGCGATCTTCACCGCGCTGCTGCAGCACAAATGCGATCGCAAGACCACGCTGGTCGCGCTGGGCGGCGGCGTGATCGGTGACATGACCGGTTTTGCGGCGGCGACTTATATGCGGGGCGTGCCCTTCGTCCAAGTGCCGACCACGCTGCTGGCGCAGGTCGACTCGTCGGTGGGCGGCAAGACGGCAATTAATCATCCGCTCGGCAAGAACATGATCGGCGCGTTCTACCAGCCGCAAGCCGTGCTGGCCGATACCGCGACGCTGGCCTCGCTGCCGGATCGCGAGCTGTCCGCCGGTCTGGCAGAAGTCATCAAACATGGCGCGATCATCGATGCCGACTTCTTCCGCTGGCAAGAGCAGAACATGGACAAGCTGGTCGCGCGCGACGATGCGTCGCTCGCGCATGCGATACAGCGCTCATGCGAGATCAAGGCCGATGTGGTGCGGCAGGATGAGCGCGAAGGCGGACTGCGCGCGATCCTGAACTTTGGTCATACCTTCGGCCATGCGATCGAGGCTGGTCTCGGTTATGGCGAATGGCTGCATGGTGAGGCGGTCGGTTGCGGCATGGTGATGGCGGCCGACCTGTCAGTGCGCCTCGGCTATCTGTCGGCGCAAGACCAGGCGCGCATTGTCGCGCTGGTGAAAGCGGCCAGACTGCCGACCATTGCGCCCGATCTCGGCGAGGGGCGCTGGCTCGAGCTGATGGAAGTGGACAAGAAAAATGAGGGCGGGCAGATCAAATTCATTTTGCTCAAACCGCTGGGTACAGCGACCATCACCGGCGTGCCGTCCGACCTGCTGAAGGCCACGCTCGCGGCCTGTGTGAAAGGCTGACATGATCGACGCCTATGAATCCCGACTCGCGCCTTATGCGGCGCGCTCCGGCGGCTCGCTCGGTCGCCGCGTACCCGAAGCAAGGCCGGATACGCGCGGTGAATTCCAGCGCGACCGCGACCGCATCATTCATTCAACGGCCTTCCGCCGGCTTGAATACAAGACGCAGGTGTTCGTCAATCATGAGGGCGACCTGTTCCGCACCCGGCTGACGCACAGCATCGAGGTGGCGCAGATCGCGCGCTCGCTGGCGCGCAACCTGCAATTAAACGAAGACCTGGTCGAAGCGATCTCGCTGGCACATGATCTCGGGCACACGCCGTTCGGCCACGCGGGACAAGATGCGCTGAATGCCTGCATGCAGGACTACGGCGGTTTCGAGCACAATCTGCAGAGCCTGCGCGTGGTCGATGCGCTGGAACAGCGCTATGGCGCGTTCGATGGACTGAACCTGAGTTTCGAGACACGCGAAGGTATCCTGAAGCATTGCTCCCTGCCGAACGCGCAGCGGCTCGGCGATGTCGGGCGACGCTTCATCGATAAAAAGCAGCCCAGCCTCGAGGCGCAGCTGACTAATCTCGCTGACGAGATTGCGTATAACAATCACGACATTGATGATGGTTTGCGTTCGGGACTGCTGACGGTTGAGCAGCTGCAGGAGGTCGGTCTGTACGCGCGATTCTCTGCCGAAGTGCAGCAGCAGTTTCCGGGTATCAGCGGCCGGCGCGCGATCAATGAAACCGTGCGGCGCATGATCAATGCGCTGGTAGTGGATCTGATTGATGCATCGCGCGCGAACATTGCTGCCGCCGGCGTGCAGTCCGTCGAGGACGTCCGCAATGCGCCGCCGCTGATTGCTTTCTCCGACGCGATGAAAGACGAAGCGCAGGAACTGAAACGGTTTTTGCGCAAGAATCTGTACCAGCACTATCAGGTCAATCGGATGACGAGCAAAGCTCGCCGCATCGTGACCGATTTGTTCGGTATCTTCCTGTCCGGCCCGCAGCTGCTGCCGCCGGATTATCAGAGTGATGGCAACGATATCCTTGCGCAGGCACGCTGCGTGGCTGATTACATTGCCGGCATGACCGACCGTTATGCGATGCGTGAGTACCGCCGGCTGTTTGCAGTGGACGAGATTTGATCTTCATTCATCGCAAATCTCTCAAGGGATGCGCATAATCCGGCCACGCGCTGTCAAAGAACTTCTCCACGCTGTCCACATTCACTGCCTCAAGCGTTGATGGCTGCCACTGTGGCGCATGATCTTTGTCGATTGCCAGCGCGCGCACGCCTTCGATCACTTCGCCATGTTCAAAGCAACGCCTTACCATCGTACGCTCCATCCGCAGGCAGTCCGCAATACCGAGATGCGCCGCGCGCCGCAGCTGCGCGAGTACGACGCACATCATCAGTGGTGAGCGTTTATGCATCGTTGCCAGTGTGGCTTGCGCGAATGCGCTGTCGTCAGCGGATAGTGAAGCGATGATCGCGGGCACCGAATCCAGCGCGAAATGATGATCGATCGCGGCGTGGTGCTGCGCCAGCCGGCTGTGTAAAGGATCGGTCTGTGACGCAAAGCGGGCCGCAAATGCCTGTGCCGTTGCGCGCGCATCCTCGCCGTGGATGATTGCGTCTTCCAGTTCGGCCAGCACTGGTCCCGGCACGAACAGGTCGGCCAGGTTTGCGTAAAGCGCATCGGCAGCGCCAATCACTTCACCGGTGACACCAAGATAGGTGCCCAGTTGGCCGGGCGCGCGCGACAGGAACCAGCCGCCGCCGACATCGGGGAAGAAGCCGATGCCGGTTTCTGGCATCGCCATTTTCGTGCGCTCGGTCACGATACGCACGCGCGCCTGCGGTCCCGCCTGGGCGATACCCATACCGCCGCCCATCACCACACCGTCCATCAGCGCGACATAGGGCTTCGGATAGGTGTGAATCAGATGATTTAGCGCATATTCTTCGGTGAAGAAATCCTCAATCAGCGCCGCGCCACCGGTCGCGCTGGCGCTGCCTTTCTGATGAAAGAAACGGATGTCACCGCCGGCGCAGTAGGCGCGCTCGCTGCTGCCTTTGACCAGCACTGACGACACGCGCGGGTCGTCGCGCCAGGCCAGTAGCGTCGCGGTCATCGCGCGCACCATGTCGAGGTTCAGTGAGTTTAGCGCAGCCGGGCGGTTCAGCGTGATGATGCCGGTGTGCCGGCGAATATCGATTTGGATCAGGTCGGTCATGCGAGCGAGGGTGAAAACTAAGACGAAAGCCGGAAGTGTAGCGAAATCCTGAGGGATGCCGCCCACAACAAAAAAGGGCGCCGAAGCGCCCTTTGATGGTTCCGGATCGATGTTCAGGCCGCTTCCGCTTCCCCGTCATAGCCGCGCATTCCCGCGTGCTGGTGATCCTGAATCTTGTCCTTGTGCTTGAGCACCTGCCGGTCCAGCTTGTCCATCAGCAGGTCAATCGCGGCGTACATGTCCTGCGCTTCGCTCTCGACATGCACATCCTTGCCGCGCATATGGACATTGATCTCCGCGCGCTGGCGCTTGTCTTTTTCGGTGTTGCCGTCGACGGCGAGGATGACCGTGACATCAATCACGTTGTCGAAGTGTCGTTTGATTCGCTCTAGCTTGTTTTGCACATACTCCCTGAGCGCGGGAGTCAGTTCCAGATGGTGACCGCTGATCTTGAGATTCATACACAGCACTCCTTGGTATGGCGTCGCTGGAGGTTCCGGGCGCTCCGTCCGGGGAACGCAGCAACGGTTAAAAACTCTGGAATCTTTGCCTGCGGAACAGGCGGTGCATCGGGACAGCGAACGATCAGAGAGATTTGCGGAGATTGACGGGCGGTATCTTCAGCGCCTCGCGGTACTTGGCCACCGTGCGTCGTGCGACGACCATTCCCTGTTCAGCCAGCATGTCCGTGATCTTGCTATCGGAAAACGGGTGTTTCGGATCCTCCGCTCCTACCAGTTGCTTGATCAACGCACGTATCGCTGTCGACGATGCCTCACCGCCGGCCTCGGTCGCGACATGGCTGCCGAAGAAGTATTTCAACTCGAACATGCCATGCGGCGTCAGCATGTACTTCTGCGTGGTGACGCGAGAAATAGTGCTTTCGTGCAGGCCCAGTGTATCAGCAATTTCACGCAGCACAAGAGGTCGCATGGCGACTTCGCCATGGGAGAAGAAATTGCGCTGCCGCTCCACGATCGCTTGTGCAACGCGCAAGATCGTATCGAAGCGTTGCCGCATATTTTTGATCAGCCACTTGGCTTCCTGCAGTTGTGACGATAGCGAGCCCTCGCCTTTATTCTGTTTCAGGATATTCGCGTACATCGTGTTGACCCGCAGCTTCGGCATCACGTCCCGGTTCAGGCTGACCTGCCAGCCGTTCTTTGCGCGTTTGACAATGACATCCGGCACCACATAGTCCGACGCATCGCCTGCATACGGCGCGCCCGGATGCGGATTGCAGCTACGGATCACCGCCTGCGCTTCGCGTAAATCCTCGTCATCGCAGTCCAGCAGCTTTTTCAATTTATTGAATTCGCGCTGCGCGAATAGTTCAAGGTGATTTTCCACCAGTGTCAGCGCCATGCGGCGGGTGACGAAGGGCACCTTCTCCATCCGGCGGATCTGGATCGCTAGGCACTCCGACGCATTCCGCGCGCCCACCCCGGCCGGATCGAAACTCTGCAGCAGCTTCAGCGCGACTTGCAGATCGTCTGTCTCGAGCTCCAGCTCTTCGGGCAGGCGAGCCAGGATCTCTTCCAGCGATTCTTCGAGGTAGCCGTTGTCATCGAGCGCATCGATCAGCAGCTCGACCAGCGCGCGATCACGACGGTTGTCTACAGTCACAGCCAGCTGCTCCAGCAGATGCTCGCGCAGCGTGGTCTCATGCGCTTCCAGCTGCGGACGCGCATTGTCATCCTCGGGCGCCTTCGATGAGCGCGACACGTCGTCGAAGCTCCAGTCGGTGTCACCGCTGGCGCCGCCTTCCTCACCGCCCTCGGCAGGGCCGGCTGCCTCGTACGCGGGTTCGGCGCCAGCCTCCCCTTCAGCCGCCGAGTCGGTGGACGACGGCGAGGTCGGCGCCGAGCTGATCGCGCCATCGCCCAGCAGGCGTATCGAATGATCGAGCGGATCATCCAGTCGCTCAAGCAGCGGATTGTCGGTCAGCATCTGCTCCAGCTCCTGATGCAGTTCCAGCGTCGACAACTGCAGCAGGCGTATCGACTGCTGCAGCTGGGGCGTTAGCGCCAGATGCTGTGAAACACGGAGTTGGAGGGTCTGTTTCATGGGCGATCGCGCTTACATGCGGAAATGTTCGCCGAGATAAACCCGACGCACCGATTCATTGCCAATGATTTCTTCGGGACTGCCCGAGGCCAGCACGGAACCCTGATTGATGATGTACGCGCGGTCGCAGATGCCCAGCGTCTCACGCACGTTGTGGTCTGTGATCAATACGCCGATGCCGCGCTCTTTCAGGAAGCGCACGATGCGCTGAATCTCGATCACCGCGATCGGGTCGACGCCGGCAAACGGTTCGTCGAGCAAAATGAAGCGCGGGCTGGTCGCCAGTGCGCGCGCAATTTCGACGCGCCGGCGCTCGCCGCCGGACAGTGACAATGCAGGATTGCCGCGCAGCTTACTGATCTGTAATTCGTCCAGCAGCGTATCGAGGCGGCGCTCGATCTCATCGCGCGACAGCGGCTTGCCATCGGCCTTCTGCAGCTCCAGCACGGCGCGGATATTGTCTTCGACCGACAGCTTGCGGAACACCGACGCTTCCTGCGGCAGGTAGGACAGCCCACGCTCGGCGCGCCGGTGGATTGGTTGCTCCGAAATGCTTTCATCATCGAGTCGGATCTCGCCACCTTCGGACGGCACCAGTCCGACGATCATGTAAAACGACGTGGTCTTGCCCGCGCCATTCGGTCCGAGCAGTCCGACCACCTCGCCGCTGGCGACGTCCAGTGATACGTCCTGCACCACCTGGCGCGCGCCGTAGCTCTTTTGCAG
>JACCDW010117979.1_pt1 | contig 25110 bp, 23 predicted proteins | sample 7449781 | NCBI WGS metagenome assembly JACCDW01 (sample SAMN15323449, study PRJNA562643) | freshwater metagenome | isolation source: river surface water | place: USA:Blue River Watershed | collected 2017-08-18
GCTAGACCGTAACCAACTACTGCGATGTTGCCGGATAGTTCGGCAAGGTTTACTGCGTCCACTTTATTTCCTTCCGTGGTGGTTTAGTGTTCGTCTGCCAATGCCAACTGAATGTAGACAGTGGTCAGAAGTGTAAATACGTAGGCCTGCAGGACCGACACCAAAATCTCAAACAGAGTAAAGGCGAAGCCGAACAGGAACGTCCCCGCACCAAAAGCCTTGAACAGGCCATCAGCTTGGAAAAAGAAGAAGTGAGTTGCTGAGAAACATAGAACTAGCAACAAGTGACCAGCAATCATGTTCATCAGAAGACGAAGAGCCAATGTGACTGGTCTGAGGATGAAAGTCGAGAGAAACTCAATTGGCGTGACGAGCGTATAGAAGTAGACCGGAACGCCTGAAGGGAAAAGTGCGTTTTTGAAGAACTTAAGGCCGTGGCGTTTGATTCCGGCATAGATAAAGGTGACATACGCTGCGGCAGCTAACACCAGCGGAATACCAATGACTGAGGTGCCAGCAATGTTGGCAAACGGAATAATTCCGGTGATGTTCATGCCCAACACCATGAAGAAGATGGTGGTTAGCAGCGGAAGGAAACGCTCGCCGTCTTTCTCACCGAGCTGATCATGTGCAATCGACTTTCTTACAAAATTCAATGCCATCTCACCCAAAAGCTGGAAGCGACCTGGCACGACATTGCCGGTCTTCACCGCCTGGTTGAACTTCCTAGTCCAAAGCAAGAAAAGGACAATCAGAAGAGTCATGACAATCAGACGAATCATCATGATTCGATTTATCGCGAAAGGGGTTCCCTCAAATAAGAACACTTCTGGGTAGAACTCATAGATTGTCGGGGGCTTAAATTCGCCGCCCTCGGCCAAGAAAATATTCAGTGCTGTAAGCAGGTTAGCTCTCCTGGTCAGGGGCGCTGAAGGCCAAATGGGCTGGGTTTCCCCACGAGTTTATAAGAGTAACTAAGGCCGGATTGACCCAATTCCCAAAATTAACGGCTAATTTTCAACTACCGGCAGCTTGGCCGAAAGGACCAGGTAGGAGTCAATGGCAAGGCCCCCTAGTACCGAAGCGACTACAGCAAAAAAGAACATGGGGCCAGAAATAAAGTCCGCCGACTGAAGGACCCCGAGCAAGATAGCGAAAAGCAAAATCTTCAAAAGCCAGCCGCCTAGGACCAAAGCGTAAAAACCATTAAGTCCCAGTTTCGATCCGAATCGGATACTGCCAATAGTCATTGCGCCAAACACAACAGCAATGCCTGCTCCAAGCAGAGCCGAGTTCACTCCTGGCAGTCCATAAACCAGAAAACCAATCCCGGACCCGACTAGGGCAACCAACAATGCCAGCAAGAGGTTTAGTTTGAAGGCCTTCGAGAAAAGCTGTTGACTATTTGTTTGCAATTTTTCTCCTGTGTTTTAGTCGCCTAGACACGACCGGCCAGTAAGTATGCAGCAGGGCCAGCAGTTGCCACAAACCAAAGATAATCAATACTTGGGGTAATTCAAGCCAGAAGAACAACAGAAGGCTTGCTGAAACCAACAGGGTCCAGTGATAGAAAACCAACACTGCTCCTTGGTGAGAGTGTCCAATGTCCTGCAGTTGATGGTGGATGTGTTCCCTATCTGCGGCAAATGGCGACTGTCCCCTTGCAAGCCTTCTCACCACTGCAAGCAGCAAGTCCAGAAGCGGCAATACCAAAATGAAAATTGGCAGAACAAGTGGAATCAAAGCAGGCAAGAGATCGTTTCTTGTCACGGTTGCTGGATCGATTGAACCCGTAACAGTTATTGCACTGGTGGCCATCAAAAGACCTAGCAGCATGGCACCTGAGTCCCCCATAAATATTTTGGCTGGCCGCCAGTTGTGAGGAAGAAAGCCAATCACCATTCCAAGGATGATTGCCGAAATCAGACCAGCTGTTGAGAAGTAGTTGGTTGGGGTTGTTTGCTGAGCAAGGAGATAGGTGTAGACAAAGAATGAAAAGGTGCCTATTGCCACAACACCAGCAGCTAGGCCATCGAGGCCATCAATAAAGTTCACGGCATTCATTACCAAAACCAGCGCGAAAACCGTAATGGCCAACGACACCGCGAAGCTACCCACTGTCAGTCCACCAATCGGAAGAGAGACAATTTGGATTCCAGATGAGGCGATGAGCCAGGCTGCCGCCATTTGCCCACCCAGCTTGGCTGTCCAGTCCAGTTCAATCAGATCATCCAAAATCCCAACCACAACAATTACCCCGGCCGCTAGTACTAGCGACCAGATCGGTCCGGAATTCAGAAATAGCGACTCAAACCAACCAAACGATGCAGCAGCAAGAATTCCAGCCACCAGCCCAAAGAACATTGCAATTCCACCGATGCGAGGGGTTGGATTCTTATGAACATCTCGTTCGCGAATAGCTGGTGCAATGTTGAATCTCTTTGCCAGATATCTAACGGCCCAGGTCGACGAATAGGTAACAAGAGCAGTAATCAGAGCGACCAAGAAATAGGCGCGCACTACTCGACCTCTAACTCCACGTTGCCGATAACTGATCGAATTCGATCAAGTGAAATCGCGCCTTTTCTTAGAACTCGAATCGGCTCACCATCCCTTACCTGAGTCAGATCCAAGATTGTGGAGGCGTCAGCCTTTGGTGAGGCCCCTCCATCCAAATAGACCGCTACCTTATTGCCAAAATAATCCGCAGCCTGCTGAGCGGTCACAGCCGCTGGCTGACCAGTTAGATTCGCGCTTGAAACAGCTAATGGACCGACATCTTCTAAAAGTGCCAAGGTGATTTTGTGATCAGGCACTCGCAGTGCAACGGTGCCCCGCGTTTCTCCCAAATCCCAGTCCAGCGATCGCTGCGCTTTCAAAACCATCGTGAGCGCGCCTGGCCAAAAAGCTGCCGCCAGCTGGTTTGCCACAAGCGGTAGATCCGCAGCCAACGCCGATAGCGTCTCTACCTTAGGAATCAGGACGGGTGGCGGAGAAGTTCTCTCTCGCCCCTTGGCATTTAGTAAGTTCTCGACGGCTTTTGGACTAAATGCATTGGCAGCAATCCCGTAGACAGTGTCAGTGGGAAGAACAACTAGTTCAGAGCGATCCAGGGAAACCTTGGCGAGTCTGAACCCTGTCAGTAAATCGGTATCTACGGAACAGTCGTAAACGCTAGCCAACTTAAGCCCTCCTAATGGCGCTGACTGCCCTGAGTCGACCGGTTGGATCAGGGTGGACAGACACAGCTCCATAGCCTGCTTCCAATAGTAGTTCACGCACTAAATCCGACTGTCCGTCTGCATGTTCCAGCACCAGCATGCCTCCAGGTCTAAGGCTGAGTAAGGCAAGATCAATTAGCGCCCTGATTGCATCCAAACCATCCTCGCCTGAATACAAAGCAAGCTCAGGGTCAAAATCCCGCACTTCCGGATCTTGAGGAACAGCTGAAATAGGAATGTATGGAGGATTAGAAATGATCAAGTCAAGGTCTCGAAGCGTTGGTAAGAGCAATTCGAATTCGCCCTCAAAAAGTTTGACTTCGACTTCATTTCCCTCGATGTTCGCCCTGGCATAATCCACTGCGCTAGCAGAAAGCTCAATTGCATAAACTTCGGCATTGGTTTCTTTTGCCAGTGAGATTGCGATTGCTCCACTACCCGTTCCGACATCAATTGCCTTAGGTCTAGCTGGCAGAGAATTCAGAAAATCTATTGCAATCTGAGTGACTTGCTCGGTCTCAAACCTTGGAATAAATACCCCTGGCCCAACTGCGAGTTCAAGGCTTCGGAAAGCTGCGGTTCCAGTTATGTGTTGAAGAGGTATGCGACGTAGTCGCTTCTCGAGACTTAAGTTGAATTCAGTGATTTGCTCTTGGGTGAGGACGAGATCAAAGGAGATGTTTGTGAGCAATTCCGCTCGGGTTGAATCAGTAGCGTGAGCCAGAAGCCAGTGCGCATCGGCATCCGGGCTAGGAACGCCTGAGCTGGCTAGTTTTTCTTTGGCAAAAGCTAAAGCTTCAACCAGCTTCATTAGTTGCCTTGAATCGCAGCTAGTTTTGCCTCTTCGTCCATCGTTATCGCAGACTGAACGATGGGTTCGAGTGCGCCTTCCATCACCTGATCCAGGTTGTAGGCCTTGTAGCCTGTGCGGTGGTCAGCAATTCGGTTTTCCGGGAAGTTGTAGGTTCGAATTCTCTCTGACCTATCGACAGTCCTGACCTGGCTCTTTCTCTGTGCAGACTGCTCAGCATCAATTGCCTCCTGCTGAGCTGCCAAGATGCGAGCCCTAAGGACTCGCATAGCCGCTTCGCGGTTTTGAAGCTGCGATTTTTCATTCTGCATTGAAACAACGATGCCAGTTGGAAGGTGAGTGATTCTCACTGCGGAGTCAGTGGTATTGACAGACTGTCCACCCGGACCAGAAGATCGAAAGACATCTACACGAATGTCGTTTGGCGAAATCTCAACTTCTTCTGGTTCATCAACTTCCGGAAACACCAAAACTCCGGCTGCAGAGGTGTGAATTCTTCCCTGCGCTTCAGTGACTGGCACTCTTTGTACTCGGTGAACTCCGCCCTCGTATTTCAGATGGGCCCAGACTCCGTTTGCTGGATCTGAGGAATTCGACTTAATCGCAACTTGGCAGTCTTTAATGCCACCGAGATCGCTCTCGGTTTTATCTAGAACCTCAGCTTTCCAGCCCTTGCTTTGCGCGTAGTACATGTACATACGAAGTAGGTCCGCAGCAAACAAGGCGCTTTCAGCTCCGCCTTCACCTGCCTTGATTTCCATGATGACATCTCGACCATCGTCGGGGTCTCTCGGTATTAGTAGGCGTCTAAGTCGCTCTTTTGCCACAACCAGCTGTTCTTCCAGATTTGGAAGCTCTTCGGCAAATGCTTGGTCTTCTTGAGCAAGTTCTTTTGTCGCGACCAAGTCTTGCTCGAGTTTTTTGACGTCATCATCTGCCTGCAGGATTGCGCTTAGTTCCGCATAGCGGCGATTAAGTTTTTTAGCCAGCGCGGGGTTGGAGTGAACCGCCGAGTCGCTGAGCTGCTTCTGCAAACTCGCGTGCTCGGCTCGCAGGCCTGACAGCGAATCTTGCAAAGTTACTCCGAGTCAGATTCAGTAGGTACTGGCATCGACTTCTCAAGCATCAACAAGAACTCAACGTTGCTTGCTGTTTCTTTGAGTCGGTTTAGCACAAGTTCCAAAGCCTGCTGTTGCTCAAGACCCGCCAGAGCACGACGCAGCTTCCAAATAATCTTGGTCTCCTGCGGACTCATCAGCATTTCTTCGCGTCTTGTTCCCGAGGCATTGATGTCAACCGCTGGGAAGATTCTCTTGTCTGCAAGCTGCCTTGAAAGACGAAGCTCCATGTTTCCGGTTCCCTTGAACTCTTCGAAGATAACTTCATCCATCTTCGAACCAGTCTCGACCAGAGCTGTCGCAATAATCGTCAAAGATCCGCCATTTTCAATGTTTCTTGCAGCACCAAAGAATCGCTTCGGTGGATAAAGAGCTGAGGAGTCAACACCACCGGAAAGGATTCTTCCGCTGGCCGGTGCTGAAAGGTTGTATGCACGACCAAGTCTTGTAATGGAGTCGAGTAGAACTACCACATCGTGGCCAAGCTCAACTAGTCGCTTCGCTCGCTCAATCGCCAGTTCGGCAACGGTTGTGTGATCATCAGCCGGACGGTCAAAGGTGGAAGCAATTACTTCGCCCTTTACGGTTCGCTGCATGTCAGTAACTTCTTCTGGACGCTCGTCAACCAAGACAACCATTAGGTGAACCTCTGGGTTGTTTGCGCTGATTGCGTTCGCGATTGCTTGCAAGACCAAAGTCTTACCGGCCTTAGGTGGCGAAACAATCAGACCACGCTGCCCCTTACCAATCGGGGAAACTAAATCAATGATTCTGGTTGTTAGCTTCTTCGGGTCAGTCTCGAGTCGCAATCGAGTGTCAGGGTAAAGCGGGGTTAGCTTGTTGAATTCAACTCGAGCGTTGGATTCTTCCAAAGTCTGGCCGTTCACAGACTCAACGCGCACAAGAGCATTGAACTTCTGGCGCTGACCCTCGCCTTCGCGTGGCTGTCGAATGGATCCGATAATGGCATCCCCTTTTCGGAGGCCATACTTCTTGACTTGACCTAGCGAGACGTAAACGTCGTTTGGTCCAGGTAGGTAGCCAGAGGTTCTTAGGAATGCATAGTTGTCCAGCACATCCAAGATTCCAGCAACCGGAATTAGAACATCGTCCTCAGAAATCTCTGGCTCTGACTCTTCTTGGTTGCGTCTGCGGTCACGGTCACGGAATCGGCCCCGGCGGTTGCGGCCACCGCGACGGTCATCATCTCTATCTCTAGAGTGGTCACGGTCATTGGCACGGGTTTCGCGATCCTCCGTTGCCTCACGCTGCGGAGCTTCGGCCGCTGGGGCCTCTTTCTCAACGGGTGCTTTGGCGGGTGCTGCAGAATCCTTGGTTTCAGACTTTTCTTTTTTGGAAGAAGCGGTCGAACTTACTCGACGAGCACGTTTTGCTGGCTTCTCTTCTTGGTTGTCAACCATCGTAATTATTTCTCGTTTCTTCACGGCAAAGCCGCGCTTCAGAATTTGATTGAAGATGCAGTGGGGCTAACTAGCTGCCTGATCCAGACTGCCCCTCAAGACTAGCACCTTTGAAATCAACCGCAAGCGCTAGGGCATGCCAGGCTGGGAAATTCTTCTTTACGAAATCCATCGCCACTAGGCGGTTTTGTGGGTCTCCTTCGAGAACCAAGACGGATGGGCCAGCCCCGGAGACTACAGCTGGGTGTCCCAGCTCTCGAAGGCTGGAGATTAGCTTGCTCGTCTCTGGCATGGCGCTTGAGCGGTAGTTCTGGTGAAGGCGATCTTCTGTAGCCGACATCATCAACTCGGGACTCTGCGTAAGAGCCGCAACCAGTAGAGCAGAACGTGAAACGTTGAAGACAGCGTCGGTATGAGGCACTGACTCTGGCTGCAAGCTTCTAGCCAATTTGGTGGACATTTCGTTCGGGGCAACTAATACAAGAGGTGAAATTCCTCGGTGCACCGTGAGTTTTTTGTGGTGCGGTCCTGATTCATCAACCCAAGCAATTGTCAGACCACCAAAGAGAGCTGGAGCAACATTGTCTGGGTGTCCTTCGAGTCTGGTTGCAAATTCAAGTAACTGTTGCTCCGTGAAGTTTTTATTTGCGAGCAGTCCGGCTGCGAGCATTACACCTCCGGCCACTGCGGCACCTGATGAACCCATGCCACGACCGTGCGGAATTGAATTCCTACAATTCAACTTGATGCCGGGAAGCTTCTCACCGACAGAATCAAAGACCAGCTGAATGGATCTAAAAATTAAGTTGTTCTCGTCCTTTGCGGCAGTCTTAGCGCCTTCGCCCGCAATCTGAATTTCAACTCCGGACGAAGTTGTCTCAAGTTCATACTCGTCATAATGAGCCAATGCCATACCAAGGGAATCAAAGCCTGGACCCAGATTGGCACTTGTGGCGGGAACGGTCACCTTGAGTTTGGTCATTTGTTTCGCTCCAGTCCCAGCATTTCAGCAACAGCAGTTGCAGCAGCAGCTACCTTTCGAGGCTTGATTTTTCTGCCACGCTCATCCTGCAACGCCCAGTCTGGGTCCTTCAGGCCGTGACCGGTGACTGTAATGACAACTTGATTAACGCCCTTGAGTTCTCCCTGCTTGCTGAGCTTTAGCAGGCCTGCCGCACCTGTCGCACTGGACGGTTCAACAAAGACGCCTGTTTCTTGCGAAAGAAAACGGTGCATCCAAAGAATCTCTTTATCGCTCACAGCACCAAACCCGCCATTGGTATCGGCCTTTGCCGCTTGCGCTAAGTCCCAAGACGCAGGGTTTCCAATTCGGATAGCTGTTGCAATAGTTTCAGGTTTTGCGACTGGTCCACCCTTGATAAATGGTGCGCTGCCCTCCGCCTGAATTCCGAACAGTCTAGGTAGCTTGCTGATTCTGCCAGCAGCAATCTCTTCGCGGTAGCCAAGGTGGTAAGCAGAAATGTTTCCAGCATTACCCAGTGGCATGGCGTGCAGGTCGGGTGCTTGGCCGAGCACGTCCACAACTTCGAAGGATGCGGTTTTTTGACCCTGCAAGCGATCTGGATTGACTGAATTCACCAAGAAAACCGGGTAATTTTCACTGAGCTCCCGAGCAAGCCTCAGACAGTCGTCGAAATTACCCTTGACCTGCAAAATTTGAGCCTTGTGAGCAACCGCTTGTGAAAGCTTGCCCCAAGAAATTTTTCCCGCCGGAACCAAGACAACAGATTGCATGCCAGCTTTAACTGCATACGCAGCGGCTGAAGCAGAAGTATTGCCTGTTGAGGCGGCAATCACGGCCTTTGCACCTCGGCCCTTTGCTTTTGAGACAGCAGTAGTCATGCCTCTGTCTTTGAAGGATCCGGTCGGATTCATCCCCTCGTATTTCAGATGCACGCTTCCAACATCCAACAATTTCGCAAGGGCAGGCGCTTCAATAAGTGGCGTTCCGCCCTCGCCTAGAGTGACAATCGGATCAGATTCACTAAAAGGCAATCGATCGAAATATTCTCGGATTACGCCACGCCATTGGTGAGCCATTAGAGTCCCTCTACTCTCACCACGGATTCAACGGAAGCTACCGCGCTATTTTTTGAAAGAGCTTCAACAACTTTCTCTAAGTCGCCTTCCGAAGCGATGTGAGTCATGATGGTCAGGACTGCAGCTTCAGCTAAATCTGCTGAAACAGATTGCGCCACAGTCTCGACGCTGATTCCCTGCGCTGCAAATTCGCCAGCAATCGAAGACAAAACACCTGGTTGATCACTAACACGAAGGGTGATTTGGAAGCGGGTGCGAGTTGCCTGCACCGGCAAAACGGCAAGGTTGGCATGAGTCGAACTTGCGAGACCAGGTCCACCAGCTAGGTGGCGCTTTGCAGCTGAAACCAGATCTCCAAGCACTGCCGATGCAGTCTGCTTTCCACCAGCTCCAGCTCCATAAAACATCAGGCGCCCAGCACTCTCCGCCTCGACAAAGACTGCGTTATAGGCGCCGCGAACAGCGGCAAGCGGGTGGCTCATTGGAATCAGTGTCGGATGCACTCTGACTACCAGCCCCTCAGCAACTCTTTCTCCGATAGCTAGCAACTTCAGAGCGTAACCAGCATCTCTTGCAGTTTTGATTTGCGCCGGAGTAATCGAAGTAATTCCTTCACGATGAACTTTTTCAACTGGAACATCGCTGTGGAATGCAAGAGAGGCAAGAATTGCAGCCTTGCTTGCAGCGTCATACCCCTCGATGTCGGCAGTTGGATCGGCTTCGGCATAGCCAAGATGTTGAGCCTCTTTCAACGCAGCTTGGAAGTCGACGTTCTTGCTATCCATTTGATCGAGAATGTAATTTGTCGTGCCATTGACGATTCCCATGACTCGATTGATCTTGTCTCCAGCCAAAGACTCTCGCAGTGGCCTAATAATTGGAATAGCTCCGCCAACGGCAGCCTCGTAATAAAGCTGAGCACCCAGCTGTTGCGCTAAATCGATTAGCTCATTTCCACGTGCTGCGATTAGAGCTTTGTTTGCGGTAATCACATCGGCACGTGAATTGAGCGCCTTCTTAATCCATTCATAGGCGGGGTCGATTCCGCCCATCAGTTCAATGACGATGTCGGAGCCAGTTAGCAAAGATTCCGCGTCAGCTGTTAGGAGCTCTTTAGGGAATTCGGCAGAGCGACTTGCTTTGGTGTCTCGCACCGCGATGCCAATAAGTTCCAGCTCTGCCCCCACGCGCTTGGCCAGCTCATCCTTGTTTTCAATCAGTAACCGCGCAACCTGAGCACCAACGGATCCAGCCCCAAGCAGAGCAACACGAATTGGTCGATATTCGCTTCTCATTAGCCGCGGCCTTCCAATCCCATGTCCTTAGCCAGTAAGTCTTCTTCAGTTTCACCGCGAACCAGCAGTGTCGCCTTGCCATCTTTTACCGCCACCATCGCAGGCTTGGGTAGATAGTTGTAGTTAGAAGATAGCGAATAGCAGTAGGCACCGGTTGCCGCTACGGCCAGCAAGTCGTTTACCTGCAGATCCGAAGGGAGCAAACTGTTTCTTACCACGATGTCCCCGGATTCGCAGTGCTTACCTACTACCCTGCTCAAAACAGGGTCGGCTGTGCCAACTCGTGAGGCAATGGCTGCGGAGTACTCCGCTTCGTAAAGTGCTGGCCGGGCATTATCGCTCATGCCACCGTCGACACTCACATACCTTCTTTTAGCCTGCTCGCCCTCATCTCCAACCAGAACATCTTTCATGGTTCCAACTGTGTATAGGGTGATGCCGGCCGGCCCAGAAATGATTCGCCCTGGTTCAAAAGCGAGTTTTGGAATCGCTATTCCTAGAGATTGACACTTCGTTTTTACTGCCTGCACGATTTTTTCTGCTAACTGTTCAATCGCCTCTGGAGCATCGCCTTCAACATATGCAATTCCAAATCCCCCACCGAGATTTAACTCAGGAATTTCTCCATCCGAAAGCAACTGAGCGTGCAGTTCTAGCATCCGCTCTGCCGATGCGATAAAGCCATCAACCGCAAAGATTTGAGACCCAATGTGACAGTGCAGTCCCAAGAATCTCAAATGAGAATGAGAGCGAATCTTCTCTACTAGGTCTGGCACATCGGAAATAGCTATACCAAACTTCTGATCTTCCCTTGCTGTTGCAAGATACTCGTGAGTATGTGCATGCACACCAGTGTTGACTCTCAAGCGGACAGGTTGAACTTTGTCTTGAGCTCCAGCAGCCGCTGCAATTCTTTCAATCTCAATTTCTGAATCGATAACAATTGCCGAAACATCGTTGTTGACCGCGCGTCCAATCTCAACCAGGGACTTGTTGTTACCATGCAGGCCAATTTGAGAACCTGGAATTCCCGCCGCCAAGACAACGGCCAGCTCTCCACCGGTCGACACGTCAATCGAATATCCACAATTGGCAGCCCAGCGAGCAACATCAGAGGTCAATAATGCTTTGGATGCGTAGTAGAGCTTTACCGAGGTTCCTGACTTGGCAGACGCCTGCTCAAAGGCTTTCTTCACCCTCGCCAATCGAGAATCGAATTCAAGTTGATCCACAACATAAAGAGGAGAGCCAAACTTTCTAACCAATTCGGTGCAGCCAACACCGCCAATTTCAAGTTCTCCAAATTGATTTCTCTGTGCACTGCCAGGCCAGGCGGCATCATCAAAGTCACTCACTTTAGTTAGCCACGTTGGAATAAGAGGATTCATGATTTCTACATCCTCTCCGGGGCTGAGACGCCAAGTAGCTTCAAGCCATTGGCTAAAACTATTCCAGCTGCGTCACTTAGCCAAAGTCTTGTCGGGTGGATTGGTTCAGCCTCTTTGGCAGGAAGGGGCAGGATGCGGCAGTTGTCATAGAACCGGTGATAGGTGCCCGCAAGCTCTTCCAAATATCGAGCAACTCTGTGCGGCTCCCGGAACTCGGCCGCCTGTGTGACCACCCCAGGGAATTGGGAGAGCTTGGCCAAAAGCTCTTGCTCACTTTCGGAAGAAAGAAGTTCCGGAGAGAATTGCTCTCGCTTTACGCCAGATTCAGCAGCATTTCTATCCACCTGTTTTGTGCGAGCGTGTGCGTATTGAACATAGAAAACAGGGTTGTCGTTGGTTTTCTTAGCTAAAAGTTCCAAGTCAACATCAAGAGTCGAATTTATTGAAGATCGCACCAGAGCATATCGCGCTGCATCAACCCCTACCGCTTCAACTAGGTCTTCCATAGTGACTACAGTTCCTGCGCGCTTTGACATTCTCACTGGCTCGCCGGCTCGAACCAGACTCACAAGTTGACCAATCAGGATTTCCATGTTTTCGCCCGGCTTGTCACCAAATGCTGCACACACGGCATGCATTCTCCCTATGTAGCCATGATGGTCAGCACCGAGCATGTAGATTGCACGATCGAATCCTCGAGACCTCTTGTCTAAGTAGTAAGCGATATCGCCTGCGATGTACGAGGCATTTCCATCACTTTTGATAACTACACGGTCTCGGTCATCACCAAAACTTGAAGACCTGAGCCACAACGCTCCCTCTTGCTCAAACATGTGTCCTAGGGACTTTAGTTTTTCTACGGATTTCTCAACAGCTCCAGATTCGTAAAGAGAGTTTTCGTGGAAATAAACATCAAAGTCAACGCCAAAGTCATGAAGTGACTGTTTGATTTGCTCAGACATCATCTCCACAACGGCTTTGCGAAACTCCTCTTGCGCCTCGGAATTTTCCAAATTCAATACACCTGGGTTGGCTTTTACAATCGCGGCTGCAATCTCTTGAATGTAGGAGCCTGCGTAGCCGTCCTCTGGAGTTGGCTCTCCCTTGGCAGCCGCCAGAAGAGAAATTGCAAAACGATCAATCTGTGCTCCGTGATCGTTGAAGTAGTACTCCCTAACAACGCTCGCACCCTGTGATTGCAAAATTCGAGCCAACGAATCTCCTACAGCGGCCCATCTAGTTCCACCTAGGTGAATTGGTCCGGTTGGATTCGCACTAACAAATTCCAGGTTCAGCTTTTGACCTTCGAGGGACTTTGACAACCCGTATTGGTCGCCCAGCTCGACTATCTGTTTGGCAAGGGCGCCAGCAGCCGAATCAGAAACAAAAAGGTTTATAAAACCCGGGCCTGCAATCGATACCTTTTCAATACCTTCGACACTAGAAAGTTTCCCAGATAGTAATTCAGCAAATTCTCTAGGCTTTAGATTCACCAGATTTGCCAGTTGCATGGCAACGTTGGTAGCCCAATCACCGTGCTCGCGATTCTTTGGTCTTTCGACTACGACTTCGGTTGGCACCGAGCCCCCAGGCAGCCGACCTTCACTCTCCAAGGCTGATAGCGCTTGAAGGATGGCCTGACTAATTTGTTCGGGAGTCACGAGAAATCCTGCAGGGTTTTTGGGTGGGGTTCGACGGTGAACCTCAATCTTATCTGCCTTGACCCCTGGCTCACCAGGTTAGTTTCTGGGTATCAAGCCATCGCTTTGGGTAGCCGTGACTGGAATGGGGTCTGAGATTTCACCCACAAACTCCCCAGCAACCTCATTCACAAAACCAAGAAGATACCAATCACCACTTGGCTTCTGCACCAGGCGACCGGCGTAAACAGGATTGCTCACAAAAGGTTTAGCTTTGCGAAAATCAAGATCAGAAAAATCAGACTTACAAACAACCGAATAGGTTGCGTCCTGTTTTCCTACGCGCTCGAGCATTTGTTGATCCAGCTCACGCCATCCGCAACAGAAAATCAAAAGCGAAACTCCGTCAACAACTGCCTGCTGAAACACTTCAAGTTGCCCAAAGCCTTGGCCAGGATCCGAAAGTGGCGGTAAGACTTTCCAATCTGTCAAGTTTTCCGAAACTGCATGCCCCACTACACCCTTGATACGACTTTCTCCCTTAGCTCGGGCTGTAACTAGCATGTGCCACATTCCATCTTCGGATTTGAAAACCCACGGATCTCGCCAAGCTTCATCAGGCCAGTCAGTTTCGCCAAGTTTCTCGTAAAGTTTTTCGTCCGCTCTGACCAAAGCCTCCTGCGAATACTTTTTCCAACTAATTAGGTCATCCGAGATAGCCAAGCCAATTGATTGAACGTCTCCGCCATCTTCTCTAGAGGTGCCGGTATAGAACATGTACCATCGCCCGTCATCGCCTTTCACGGTGCTACCTGTCCAAGTTGTCCAGGAATCAAAAGCTGGTGAGTCACTCGGCGATAGAGCGTCGGGCAAAACTTTCCAATTTGTTAGATCCGCAGAAATTGCATGGCCAACATTTGTATATCTGTGACGTCGGTTTGGGTCTCCAAGACCTCTCGATGCACACAAATAGAAGGCGTGACAAACATCGCCATCCCAGACATACCAGCTATCCCAAATCCAACGGTCGGCTAAGCGAAGAGACAATTTTCCTCCAGTTCAAAAAACTTCTTAAATGCTAGGCTTCAAATTGCCGCCCCCATAGCTCAGGGGATAGAGCACCGCTCTCCGGAGGCGGGTGCGCAGGTTCGAATCCTGCTGGGGGCGCTATCCAGCCAAGTAATCAGCAAGCTGCGACATAGCCAAAAACCGATGGGACATCGAATTCTTCAAGGCTGGTTCAAGCTCGGCGGCCGTTAGTTCAAACCCTTCTGGGATGAAAATCGGGTCGTAGCCAAATCCCGCTTGCCCCTTTGCCTCAAATGAAACAGTGCCGGGCCAGACTCCGGTGAAACTGAGATCTACGTCTTTGCCAACTAGCGAAATGGTACAGACGAAACTTGCTGCTCTGTGCTCGCTGGGAATATCAGCCAGCTGAGAAAGAAGTAGATCTCGGTTTTCGCTATCCGACCTACCCCCTGCCCAAATGGCCGAAAAGATTCCAGGGGCTCCGCCCATTACGTCTACACACAATCCAGAATCATCCGCAAAGGATGTTTTTCCCGTCGCCTCGAAGGCGGCCAAGGCCTTGATTCTGGCGTTTTCAAGAAAGCTGACACCGCTTTCCACTGGTGATGGGCCTCCATAAGATTCAATCGCTATTGAAGGGGCGCGGAGAGAGAAGATTTGTTTCGCCTCTTCGAGTTTGTGGAGGTTGGATGTTGCGAAAACCAGTTCCACTAGGCCAAATCCAAACTCTCGGCTAAGACCTCTCGCTGTAACTCTGCGAGCTCAGCAGTTGCGGCAACGGCGACCGAGAGCAAGGAGTCCAGCTCCTCTCGACTAAATGGCGCTGCTTCAGCTGTGCCTTGCACCTCAACAAATAGTCCACGACCAGTAGTAATAACGTTCATATCAGTCTCGGCTCGAACGTCTTCTTCATACGAAAGATCGCACAAAACTTGGCCGTCAACCACGCCGACCGACACAGCGGCGACGGTGTCAATTATTGGCTTCGCCGAGGGTGCAATTAATCCTTTCTTTTTAGCCCAGGTGATTGAGTCCATGAGCGCCACAAATGCTCCAGTAATAGCGGCGGTGCGGGTTCCACCATCAGCCTGAATTACATCGCAATCAATCACAATCGTGTTCTCGCCCAGTGCTTTGAAGTTCACCACAGCACGCAGGGCTCTGCCAATTAGTCGAGAAATTTCGTGAGTTCTACCACCAAGTTTTCCTTTGACGCTTTCTCTATCCGATCTTTCATTGGTCGCCCTCGGGAGCATGGCGTATTCCGCTGTTACCCAGCCCTCCCCGGAATCCTTCTTGAATCGAGGAACTCCCGGCGTAAAAGATGCATTACATAGAACTTTGGTATTCCCAAACGAAACCAGAACTGAGCCCTCGGCATGAATTGTGTAGTTGCGCTCAATAGTTACTGGTCGAAGTTGGTGGTCTGCTCTTCCGTCTTTTCGCAAGTTATTTCTTTCTCTCAATTCGTTTAACACCTGTAACTTCTGGTCCCAGGAATCTCTTTGCCAAACTCTCAAACGAGCTGGCATCACCGGTTGCAAAGAATGAATAGTTTGGTTCTTGGTCCGTTGGAGCCAGCAGATTGTGCTCAGTCAAAACCCGATACACATCCTTAGCAGTCTCGTCTGCAGAGGACACTAGCCTCACTCCATCTCCCATGACATAGGCCAAAGCAGCTTGCAGCAGTGGGTAGTGCGTGCAACCGAGAACCAGGGTGTCAACCTTTGCAGCTTTGATTGGTTCTAAATATTCCTGGGCTACTTTCAGCAGTTCAGGTCCCGACGTAATGCCTTTTTCGACATAATCAACAAATGCAGGGCAGGCCGCGGATGTAATTTCAAAGTCAACGGCGGCTGCAAATGCGTCTTCGTAAGCGCCGGATGAAATGGTGGCAGAGGTTCCGATAATGCCAACCTTCTTATTCCTGCTCGTGGCAACAGCTGTGCGCACAGCGGGCTGGATCACCTCGACTACCGGAACGCCCTTTCCTTCGGTATAACGCTCTCTGGCATCACGAAGAACGGCTGCAGAAGCTGAGTTGCAGGCAATCACAAGAATCTTTACTCCTGATGCGACAAGGTCATCCATGACTGCTAAAGCAAGCTCACGAACCTGTGCCAGCGATTTTGGTCCGTACGGGGAATTGAGTGTGTCCCCCACGTAAACAATTGATTCATGCGGAAGTTGATCAATGATTGCTCTGGCTACGGTGAGACCGCCAACTCCAGAATCAAATATGCCAATCGGCCTTGCATCCACGTCAGTAAGTCTAGGGTGCTACCGGCAGGCTCAGTAGGCTGGTGGCGTGTCCTATGCGCTGCTAACCGACCGGTATGAACTAACAATGGTTCAAGCTGCCTTGCAGTCTGGCAAGGCCAAGCGGGAATGTGTATTTGAAGTTTTCACGCGAGCACTCCCAGCCGGAAGAAGGTACGGAGTTCTTGCTGGCACAGGCAGGCTCTTAGAAGCCATTCGCGACTTTAGATTTAGTGGTGAAGATATTGCCTACCTTCAGCGCAATTCAATTGTCGACGTAGAAACTCTGAACTACTTAATTGACTACAAATTCACCGGAAAAATTGAAGGCTACCAAGAGGGTGAGTTGTTTTTTGAAGGCTCTCCCGTTCTGACAGTTACTGCGCCTTTTGCAGAAGCCGTAATTCTTGAAACCCTAATTTTGTCGATTTTGAATCATGATTCTGCAATCGCTTCGGCGGCCGCCCGTATGGATTCAGTAGCGCAAGGAAGATCGCTAATTGAGATGGGATCGCGTAGGACCCAAGAGCAAAGCGCTGTAGCGGCAGCTCGGGCAGCCTTTATTGCAGGGTTTGATGCAACCAGCAACTTGCAAGCTGGTAAGGATTGGGATATTCCAACAATGGGGACCTCTGCTCACTCCTTTACCTTGTTGCATGACAGCGAAGAGGAAGCTTTCAAGGCTCAGGTTGCAGCCCTTGGAGTCGAAACCACCTTGCTGGTTGATACCTATGACATCAAAAAAGCTGTAGATCTCGCTGTAAAAATAACCAAGGGAAAAGTTGCAGCTGTCCGAATTGACTCTGGAGACTTGACATAAACGGCGACTGAAGTGAGACAGCAGTTAGACAGACTTGGTGCAACGAGCACCAAGATTGTTCTTACCAGTGACCTTGATGAATACACCATTGCTGCCCTTGCATCTGCACCAGTGGACAGCTTTGGTGTTGGCACCTCACTCGTCACGGGATCCGGTCATCCAACTGCTGGTTTCGTATACAAGCTGGTTGCACATCGCAAGGGCAATAAGTGGGTTGACGTAGCCAAAAAATCTAAGGGAAAAACATCTCGCGGGGGAAAGAAAACCGCTTATAGACAACTCGAGGACGGTTATGCCACTGCTGAGTTGATTGGAAAGAAATCGGGTCGCAAGCTTCAACAAACACTCTTCGATAAATCACCAGTTGACCAATACCTTGGACCCGCCGGAGTCAAACTTGCCAGATCCCATCACCAAAAAGTCAGAGCAGAACTGCTTCCCAATGCGCTTCGTCTGTCCAAAGGCGAGCCCGCAATCCCGACGATTTACGGTTAGTTCTTAAGCTTTTCGTAAATTTCTTTGCACATTGGGCAAACTGGAAATTTCTGTGGATCTCTAGAGGGAATCCATATTTTGCCGCAAAGAGCAACTACGGCATTCCCCAATACTGCAGACTCCACAATCTTGTCTTTTTTGACAAAGTGCGAATAGCGCTCGTGGTCCCCAGCTTCTACCTGATCAATTTTTTCCTGAGTTTGCTCGCTCATGGAATTAGTTTAGGTCTTCTGCGTCTCCCAAAACCACGCTAAAGCTAACGCGCTCTGAGTCTCTGACGACTACAACATCAACTTCAGCGCCAGCGGGTTGAGCTCGAACCATCGCAGTCAAATCGGCAGCGGTGTTGACTGGCTGGCCTGCAAATTGCACAATCACATCACCGCTTTGGATTCCCGCTACTTGCGCAGCTCCACCATCCGTTACCTGTTCAACGTAAGCCCCAGTTGAAAAACCAATTCCACCTCGGGAATTGTCTCTCACCATCGCTCCAAGCAGACCGTGGGTTGCCTTGCCTGACTCCATGATTTCCTGAGTGATGCGCTGCGCGGTGTTAGATGGGATAGCAAAACCGACACCTATTGATCCCGCCTCGCCACCACCCGCTGTTGCGATCGCAACATTGATTCCTACCAGCTCACCTTTTTCATTAACCAACGCTCCCCCTGAGTTTCCAGGATTAATTGCTGCGTCTGTCTGGATGACTTTGATTGAAATAGATTCACCGGTTCCAGTCCAGAACTGCAGTCCTGGCTCGTCATTCACCTCAGCCGAAGCAACCTGAATTGTTCTGTTTAGTGCCGAAACAATCCCCTCGGTGACCGTCGATGCCAGGCCCAGTGGTGCACCAATGGCGACGACGTTTTGACCAACGTTCAAACTGGAGGAATCGGCAAACTGAATGGGCTTCAGTCCAGCCGCATCTACTTTTATCACCGCAAGGTCGTAAACGGTGTCATAGCCAACCAATTCCGCCGGCAGGACAGCACCATCCCAAAGCTTCACCGAAATTTCAGGATTGTTAGTTGCTCCGCTAAGAGTGACAACGTGCGCATTGGTAACAATGAATCCGTCTTGCGAAAGAATTACACCGGATCCAGATCCGCTGGAAAGTTGTGATTGAACAAATAGTGTCACAACAGAAGGCCCAGCCGCAGAGGCAGCCCCAGTCACCCAATTGACCTGCTCAACGTTGTTTACGACAACCGGTGCGGGTTGATTTGCCCCAAAGTAAGTAACGCTGAAAGCCGATGAGCCGATGATTCCACCAACCAGGGCACTGCTCATGGCAAGTGCCGCAACACCAAGCAGCGATCTGCGCTTTGGTTTTTTAGTCGGAGCCTGCGGCGGTGTGTAAGGCGATGCGAAGACGAACTGGGACTCTCCAGATCGATTGAACTGTGACATTTCAACCCTTTCTTGCTGCCATTGATTATGGCTAACAAAATTGAGGATTGATTGAATCCCGGCTGAAAGTTTTCTGACTCCTAGCCAACCAGCAGGGTTTTTCTTGGACGCTCAATCACTCTGAGCTCCAATCTATTGCTAGCTATCTCCCCCTCCATGGCCCCAACAACCCAACTTCCGTCGGCAAATCGGTAATCAACGCGAACCCGAACATAGCCCTGGGCGGATTGGTTCGCTGGATCGTAAAAACTCTTTTCAACCCTTTGACCGGTTGCCCTATCGCCATCTGAGAAAACCCAGCGGTGAGAGACGGCAGTGAATCGAATGGTTGCCGAGCGACCCAATAACGTTCCAGCAACTGTTTTGTTTAAAAAGCTCACGTCAAAGGTTGCGATTTCGTCAATCTCCAATTCACCGCCGGGCGACCAAGTCGCTACAGCTGTTCCGGATCTGGCCCTGAGCTGATCGCGTAATTCGTCATCTATTGAGACGCTTTGGGTTTGTGGCTGATCTCCAATACAGAGCCTGGACCCGACGTAGACATAGGCCTCTATGAAAATAGGTGTTGGAACATCGATAGTTCCATTCGAGTAGTACTTGCACCAGCGCCTTGGGCGATCCTGCGAAACCGTTTGCTCACTCTCAACCTTTTGAACAGCACAAAGCTGGTAATCAAGTTCGCTGGTAGCACTGCTAGCGCAGCCGCAAACTCCAAGGCCTGCTGCAATCAAATCGCAACTGGCTGCCAGTATCTGCAGGCTCAACATGGCTGCTCACTTACCTCTAGCTCCGAGATCAGAAAGTCAGGTGTATAGCTGGCTGAGAACTTAACCCTGGACTCACGCTGCAACGGCAGGTATTCGCCGCTTGAGTCGACAAAGTTCACCTTGGACAAATCCAGGCAGCCTCTAGCTTTTCCACCGGAAGCTTCCTGCAGTTCAAAGCTGGCAATACCGCTTTGACTGATCTGCAGCTCCTCAAGCAGCTGGGCGCTCTCTAGAGCGCTCTGTAGAGCACCTCCAGTCAAAACTTTCTCAAGCGCACTGATCTTGGTGGCACTTTGAGCGTATTGATTCAAAGACTCCTCAACTCGCTCAAAATCGACAGGCGCACAACCACTGAGGATTGGAAGAAGAACAAGCCAACGCATGCCAAGACTTTAGGCATTCATAGAAAATGGCCACGCGAGTTATCCACAAAGAAAAACCCTCGAGAGAAATCTCTCGAGGGAATTTGGTTGCGGGGGCAGGATTTGAACCTACGACCTCCGGGTTATGAGCCCGGCGAGCTACCGAACTGCTCCACCCCGCGGCGAAGTGCCTAGGTTAGCAGAAGTGACGCTAGTTCTCTAGTGCGCGCAGCGCTTCTTCAATTGCTTGCTGCAAGCGCTCTTCTGCCTCTCCAAATGCTGTCCAGTCTGCATTTCGCAAAGCGGCTTCCTTGTCCTGCAGTGCCTGTCTTGCCTTGTTCAACGCCGCAGTCAAAGCTGGATTATCAGAGTCGGTTCCAGGAGCTGGTGCTGGATCGGCTGTTCCATCAGAAACGTCCGCACCAGAATCTCCACCGAACAAATCATCCAGTGCAAGCTCCAAGGTGTCCTCAAAGGCAATCTGATCACCAAATGCCACCAGAATCTTTTGAAGAAGTGGATAGCTAGTCTCACCGGTTGATTCGATGTAAACCGGCTGCACGTAAAGCAATCCACCACCAACCGGCAGAGTCAACAAGTTTCCATTCAAAACTCGCGTGGAACCCTGACGCAGAATGTTCAGTAGCGAGGAGACTTCGCTGTCAGCATTGAAGTTGTTCTGCACCTGACCAGGTCCAGGCACAATCGTGCCTCGGGGCAAATTCAATAGGGTGAGCTTGCCGTAGCGTTCACCGATTTCTCCGGCGGTATTACCGGCATCAGCGTTAGCTATGAGGTATCCGGTCAATACGTTACGGGTGGTCTCGCCAGTTGATTGCGGGATAAAGGTCGAGTAAATCGAGAAAGCGTTGTCGGCTTCACCTGGGGTCTTCATAGTCAGGTAGTAAGGCGGCTGCAACGTGCCCAGGCCTGTTCCTTCAACTGGATCATTCGGAGTCATCCAAGCGTCTTGCTGAGAGTAGAAGGAGCCTGCGTCGGTAACGTGGTATCTACCAAGAACCCAGCGCTGCATCTTGAAGAGATCTGCCGGGTAGCGAACATGTGAAAGTAACTCTCCACTCATTTCGCTAAGCGGCTTGACGGTGGCAGGGAAAACCTTTGTCCAGGCTTTCAAAATAGGGTCTTGTTCATCCCAGGCAAAAAGTTCAACTTTTCCGTCAAAGGCATCAACCGTTGCCTTAACTGAGTTACGGATGTAGTTAACATCGCCCATTGCTCTATTGAAGTTTTCTGAGGCGGTGTCCAAAATGGCGATGTTGAACGGCTCAGCATTCGAGTAGGGATAGTGATCAGTTGTGGTGTAGCCATCAACAATCCACTTGACTCTGCCGTCCACAATTGCCGGGTAAGTCTCAGTGTCCAAAGTTAGATATGGTGCAACCTGGGCGACACGCTCAAGTGGATTGCGGTTGTAAAGAATTTGCGACTCTGAATTGATGGCATCAGAGAGCAGAATCTGTTCGGACTGGAACCTAAGAGCATATGCCAATCGGTTCAGTAGATTTCCAACACTCGGTCCGCCGTCGGCGTTGAAAGTTGTGTAGGTCTCTCGCTGACCCTCGTCACCAGCTGGGAAGTCGAACTCGAGTGGCTGAGCTCCCGCTGGTGCACCAACGATTGAGTAAGACGGTGAATTAAGACCAAAGTAAATTCTTGGCTCGAAATCTCCCAGCAAGCCTTGTGGAGGAATACCAGACTGCAAGAACAGCGGCTTTCCATCGCTGTCGCGCTTATTTCCAAAAGCTGCGACGAAACCAAATCCGTGGGTGTAAACAATTGTCGAGTTATACCAAGACTGGCTCTCTCCGAGACCGGCTTGGTTCAACTCACGCACTGCCACGACCGTGTCTTGGACTTGACCGTCGATGTTGTATCGACCAACGTGAAGGCGATTTGGGAAGCTGTAGTACTGGCGATACTGCTCAAGTTGGCGGAAAGCGTCGCTGACTAGGGCTGGGTCGATGATACGAATAGATGCGGTGGTTTTTGCGTCAGAGCGTAGAGCGCCAGCTTCAGCAACCACCTTTGCGTCATACTCAACGACGTTTACTTCATCCAGTCCGAATGCTGCTCTGGTCGCTTCAATGTTGTGCTGAAGGTATGGCGACTCTAAAGTTCGCTCGTTTGGAACCACAATGAAGGTCTGAACAATCCATGGATACAGTCCGCCCAAAACTAGTGAGCTAGCGACCATCAATGCAGTTGAAATAATTGCAATTCGCCAGCGGGCAATAAATGCTGTGATCAAAAACGCCACTGCAACCGCAACTGAAATCAGCGCCAATATCTGCAGTCCTGGAATAACAGCGTTGGCATCGGTGTAGTTCACTCCCGTAAACAATGTTCCGGTGGTCACCACCGTGCTGTACTGATCCAGCCAAAGGCTGAGGCCCTGCAAAATGAGATAAAGCGCCACTAAGAGCGAAAGCTGAATACGTGCAGGCTTTGAAATGCTGATCTCACGGCCGTTGAAGCGAATTCCGCCATAAACAACGTGGACACCAAGATTAATTAGCGCGGCTAGAAAAACCGCACCGGATAGGTAACCCACAGAAAAAGTAAAGAATGGTAAATCAAAAACATAGAAGCCGACATCTAGTCCAAAGTGGGCATCAGTTGTTCCAAAGTCTTCGCCGTTGAGAAACAGAGCAGCTGTTTGCCACTCGCGTGCAGCGATAAGCCCACCACCAATTCCAACCAAGGCAGGAACGCCAAACATCACAACTTTTCGCAGACCCTCTAACAACTGCTGGTAGGCCTGGAAAGGCGACTCTTCGGGCAAGCGGAGATAAATTGGCCTAGTTCTCCATGCCAGCATCAAACCGATTGCTACGACAATTGCCATAATGGCAAAACCAACGGCGAAAGCAATCACCTGCCCAACGATTTGATTGATAAAGACAGTCTCGTAGCCAAGTTGGTCAAACCAGAGCCAGTCGGTGTAAATACCGGCTGCACTTAGCAAAGCAAAAAGTATTGCCGCGAGAATTCCAACCGCCACTGATACTGGCGATACTCTTCTTCGGTTCACTGGTGCTGACTGGGTCACGTGCTATCTCCTATTTGCAACTCAGGGCGGGGAAAGTAGTTCCCGACTTTAATTGCTCAATCGCGGCCAAGGCCTCCGCCAAGTCTCTCACTTCTACAACAGCCAAGCCCTCCGGAACCTGCCCAATTGCCTCCTGACAATTTGCTGAGGGTAGTAAAAATAAGTCTGCGCCTGACTTGCTGGCTGAAACCATCTTCAGCTCGACTCCCCCAATTGGTCCAACTTCTCCGGATGAGCTGATCGTTCCAGTTCCGGATACATGGTGATTACCTGCCAAGCTGCCCTCGGTCAGTGAGTCCAGAATTCCGAGCGTGAACATCAGTCCCCCACTTGGGCCGCCGACATCGCCAAGCTGCAGTTCAATGTCAACGGGGAATGTATAGGTGTAACTGATCATGGCTCCGATCACCCACAGATCGTCGCGCAGCTCTGGCACAATCTGGAACGCTTTCTCTTCACCATCTCGCAAAACCTCAATCTCAATTGCCGTTCCACCCGTAGCCTGAATCTGCTCTCGCAGCTGCTCAAAAGCTGAAACTTCCATGCCGCCTGCCGAAACAACAATGTCACCGGCAATCAAAATCTTTGAGGAAGGTGTCCCCTCCAGCACTGATGCAACATAGAGGCTTCTCGGAACCTCATATCCCAATTGCGTCAGTGCTGCCGCTATTGCATCCTGCTGCGAAATCTCCATCAGTGCGGTTGACTCAGCGCGAATCTCCTCTGCGGTGCGATCTTCCGGATAAACCTCATCAATGGGCAAGACCTTCTGCTCACTGTCTGCCCAAGCTAATAAAACTTGTAGCCAGCTGGGGGTTGAGCTGCGATTTCCAACCAACGAAACGGTCGTCACATCAAATCTCGACTCAGATTCAAAGGTGGGCAAATCGCTGGAGCTGATAACTGGCTGCCCAGACACCTCTCCCATCACATTGAAGACCTGACCCGGACGTTCAATCACATAACCGGTTGGCAACAGGGCGAGTGAACTAAAGGTGATCAGGCTCAAGCCCAAAACCACATATCGCGCGTTGCCTTTGCCGCGAGGTCTCGAAGAAAAGAATGTCATTGCACTAATGCTAGGTATTCAAGTGACATCTTTATTGTCACTAACTCACGCCCTTGGCGAACAGCAATCCGGAGGTTTTTCTCAGTGAATTTATCGATGGCAGGGGTAACCTCGAAGTAAGGGAAAGGCAGAGCTTGAGCGAGGAAAACCGGGATGAGCTTGAAGAGCTGATTCGAAAAATGTTGGCCGGGGGTCAATTGGACCCAGATGCGATGTCCAAACTGGCTGGATTTGCCGCCAACCCCCAGCTCATGCAAAGCCTCTTTAGCCAAGCCCGATCACTCATGGAGCCAGGCGATGAGGTCAACTGGGAACTGGCTAAACAGCAGGCACTAGGTATTGCAAAGCAGCAAGCCAAGAGTTCTAGCGCTTCGCTCGAAACCGAGATTAAGAAAGCATTTGAAATAGCCCAACTTTGGCTAGCGGAAGAAACAAGCTTCACAAACCCTTCCCAACCAAAACTCTTCACCCGCGAGCTGTGGGTGCAGGACGCGCTTCCGCTATTTCAAAAACTGGGCAATCCACTCGCATCAAAAATGTCCAAAGCGCTGGGTGACAATCTAGGCACCATGCTGCCGGAAGAGCTTCAGTCGGTGATTGGACCAGCTACCAATTTCATTCAAAATGCTGGCGCAACTATTTTTGCCACACAACTTGGAGTTGCCGTTGGGCAACTTTCTTCGAAGACTCTGTCCGCAGGTGAAATTGGAATCCCGATCATTGATCGACCAGGCTTTATCGTTCAGAACCTAGAGGAATTTCTTGATGGACTTGAGACCCCGAAGTCAGAGATTCTGATTTATTTGGCAATCAGAGAATTAGCAATCAGCTCGCTATATCAATCAAACCGTTGGCTTTTGGATCAAATCACAACTCA